>Ga0154806_136_pt1 | contig 40413 bp, 28 predicted proteins | sample Rifle2008BG16ft_FD_105814 | JGI IMG/M metagenome (GOLD analysis project Ga0154806, IMG submission 105814) | candidate division Zixibacteria bacterium RBG_16_50_21
CCAGATTCATGATGAGCTGGCCATTACCCGCTGGAAGACGAATAATGAGTACTCTAATCCCATCGTCATCCGCACCACCTACGGGGGTTACTTAGGCGGCGGCTCGATTTATCACTCCCAATCGCGGGAGTCGATCTTTGCTCACATTCCGGGATTGAGAGTTGTTTTGCCATCGACTGCGCTGGATGCCTGCGGTTTGCTCCGTACCGCTATCCGCTGTGATGATCCGGTACTCTTCTTAGAACACAAAAAGCTTTATTTCGCAGTCGAGAATCGGTCACCTTATCCGGGACCGGATTTTATGATACCGTTCGGGAAGGCGTCGATTCGAAAACCGGGGAAGGATGTGAGTATTATCACTTTCGGCATCCTGGCCAACAAAGCGGTGCAGGCGGCGGAGAAGTTAGGAAAAGAGGGGATTGATGTTGAAGTTGTCGATTTAAGGAGTCTAAATCCGGTGGACTGGGAGACGATTTTCACTTCTGTCAAAAAAACCGGAAAAGTGGTGGTGGCCTACGAGGATACCCGCTTCTGCGGTTTCGGGGCGGAGATTGCGGCGGAGATTACCGAGAAATGTTTCGAGTATTTGGATGCGCCGATTGTGAGGGTGGCGGCGGAGGATATTTTTGTGGCCTACTATCCGGGAATGGAGGAGGAGATTCTGCCGCAGACGGAGGATTTGATGGAGGGGGTTAAAAGAGTGGTGGAGTACTGACCAATTCCGATCGAGGTCTAACATCTTGCGGGAACGCACGTTCCATCATTGTGAACATTTGTTCCAAACAGAATCCCAACTCTTTCGTATATAAAGAGATAAAAGATACTTGCGCGAAATGAAATTTATATTATATTGGGGTGTGGGTAGTTGGGTCGATAATTAGAGAAAGTAGTGTTTACTCTCTACTACAGCGAATATCGATATGGACGTTAAAATCTTAGGCGGTTTATTAAAACGCATTGGCCGTTTTAGTATGTCCAATTTTCAGGACCGTCTAAAGTTGCAAAAATACATTTACCTTTTGCAGGCTTTCGGTCTTTATTTAGGCTTTAGGTTTAACTGGTATATCTATGGTCCTTATTCTCCGGATTTGGCACGAGACGGGTTCGAACTTGCTAAGCAATATCCTAATGTACCAGAAGTAAAGTTTATGGAAGAAAAAGATGAAACAAAATTTTCAGAGTTTATTGGATTCTTACATCCAAATGAAGATAATACGGACTGGTTAGAAATGATAGCCTCGCTTCATTTTTTGAAGAAAATGTATCCGGGTAGATCCAAAGGTGAAATCTTTGAAAAAGTCAGGAATAAACAACCATATTTAAATGATGAACAAAAGTGCGAAGCGTGCTGGGAATATCTAAAAACCTATAAGTTAATCTGAATTCTATGTCTATTAAAGAAATCCAGATCAAAAATCCTGAACTAATAAAGAAGATTAACCAAGATAAAGAAGCGCTTGATTTAGAGAGGCTTTACTCATTAGCGCTTTTAGTCGCTGAGTTGCTGAAAGATGTTAAGCGGATTGATGTTAAAGTAAACAAGGAAACACTTTATGCCATTGCGGTTGATCTCGTTGGAGTAAAGACAGCAAGAGGAGTTCTTGTGCCATCTGTTTTCCAGACAAGTTCACCACACTTGCTGTTCTCAAGCAAAAAGCCTTCTAAAGTCATTGAAATAAAAGGTAGTCAGAAAGTACGGTACGGCGCACAAGATGAACTCCTGAAAGAAGGTGTGGAAAAGTACGCAGATGAGGATATCGAGATTTGTAAAACTTGGTTGAAAACGGTCGAATGGCCGAATGATTAAAGCTGGGTAGAGCCGGGTGAACATAAGCAGGGGCGACATATATTGGTACGACTTTCCATCCAATGTAGAAGGACCCATGAAAGGTCCACACCCTGCAGTCGTTGTCGCCAATGACGTGATTAACTTTGCAAAAGGCAGTGTAACAATTGTAGTCGCAGTAACTAGCACCGTACACGATAGACCTTACCCTCACGAGGTCATTGTGAATCACAAAGGATGTGGGTTAGACACACCTGTTACAATTAAATGTAATCAGATTTTCACAGTTCCGAAGGATTCTCTCATGAATCGAGTCGGTAGGTTGCCTTTGTCCATAATAAAACAGGTGGACGAAGCACTAAAGATATCTTTAGGATTGAAATAGGGTTATTGCCAAGGTCATTCGGAACAGGGGCTATTAATCAAGGTCTAATTGTACGTGTAGAACAAATATGACGCACAAATTCGGACCACAATTTTAACTTAGATAAATCGAAAAATAAGCAATAGTCCCATCACTACAATCCCCCCGGCCACTACTTTCTTAAACACCCCCGCCGAAATCCTCTTCACCAGCTTACTTCCTGCCATCGTTCCAAGATAAGCAACCACAATCAGCTCTGTTGCAGAAGTTGCCGGCTTTAATCATGGCCTGAACTCCTGATGGTTCGGCTTCACTCACCATAATGGTACGGCTGGCTCACCATCATGGTTCGGCAAGCTCACCATAAATGAATTCCTTGACCTTTTGAAAATACTGTTCTCCTCCTCTCTCAAAAGTGTCATTATGCCCGGCGCCTTCTACTGTATAAAAATACTTAGGCTGATTGGCTTTATCGTACAAGGCTTTGCCCATCTGCCAGGGGACGATTTCGTCCTCTTCGGCGTGGATTATCAAGACCGGAACTTGGAGGTCGGGGATTTTGGCGAGATTGTCAAACTTGTAGCTGGCGAACCAGTGTAAAGGAATGTAGGGAAGGATCTCTTGGCTCATTTCCCGGGCCGAAGTAAAGCCGCCTTCCAGAATCAGCCCCCGGACTTTGACCTTGGTCGCCAGATCAAGGGCGGCCGCCGCGCCGATGGAAGAGCCCCACAAGATTATATTGTCCGGCCGGATACTTAAAGAATCGGTCAGATACTTGTAGCCCGCCAGGGCGTCTTCATAAATTCCCTTCTCGGAGGGCTTACCGGTGGATTTTCCGTAACCCCGGTAGTCCAGCAATAACACCGAAGTTCCCAGGGCCAGGAGCCGGTCCGCAAAATCCAGCCGAGAGGAGATATTTTCGGCATTGCCGTGGAAGAACAGAATGGTATGTCTGGATGTGTCGCAGGGAAAATGCCAGGCCCTAAGAGTCTCCCCGTCTGCGGTTTCAATGTTTGCCTCACTGTATTTTAAGCTGAGTTGCTGCGGAGAGAGCGGATAGTCTTTAGGCGGAAAGAAAATCATCCTGGGCTCCAGAAAGAGAACTGCCAATTTAATCCCCAACAGCAGCACCAGGACTACTATGATGATCAGCACAAGCCTCCTCACTAAATCACTCCCAGAATCTCAGATGACATTCTGGGCAAGATAGTTTGAAAAGAGGAGAATTGCAAAAGAAGAGGCGAGGAATGACCTTGGCTTACGATTCCCAAGAGAAAGACCTCACCCCTCCTTTATCCTCCCTTCAAGGAGAACCTTTTCACTCTGACGCATCGGAACGAGCAGGGTGAACCCCTACAGGGGAGGAAATCAACACAAAACCTCTCCCTTGCCCTCCCCTGCAAGGGGAGGGGGCCCAGCTACTTCTTGGCGGCCAAGTAGTACTCGTTGACTTTATCCCAGTTGACCACATTCCAGAAGGCTTTGAGGTATTCAGGGCGGCGGTTCTGGTATTTCAGGTAGTAGGCGTGTTCCCAGACATCGACCCCCAAGACAGGCTTCTTTCCCTGGCTCAAAGGGTTATCCTGATTAGGCGTACCCACAATCTCCAATTGTCCAGCGCTGACCACCAACCAGGCCCAGCCGCTGCCGAATAAATTCGCTGCGGCTGTCGAAAAGAGCTCCTTAAACTTGTCCAAACTGGTAAACTTAGACTCGATGGCTTTGACAATGTCTCCTTTGGGAGCCACATCTTTTTTAAGCATGGGCCACCAGAAAGAATGGTTGAAATGGCCGCCGCCGTGATTTCTCACCGGGGTGCGGATATTTTCCAACACGGCATTCAGGTTCATCAATAGCTCTTCCACCGTCTTCTTCTGCAGTTCCGCCTGTCCTTCCAGGGCGGCATTGAGCTTGTCCACATAGGTCTGGTGGTGCTTGGTGTGGTGGATGGTCATGGTCTGGGCGTCAAAATTGGGCTCCAGGGCATCGTAGGGATAAGGTAAAGCGGGCAAAGTGTGGGGCATTTCTCCTCCTATTTTATCGCAGTTTGGTTAAGAAAGATTAATCAACATCAAAAAAACCTGTCAAACTAATTACGCAAACCAAAGACAAAAGTCAAGCTAGGCTACTTTGTAATCTGGCGCCTGCTTGACATGTGCGTAAATTGGCTTATCTTGCCGCAGAATTAGCTGATTGAAAGCGAGTTTCCAACCTTATTCCCCGGTAACTCAATGGTAGAGTGAGCGGCTGTTAACCGCTAAGTTGCTGGTTCGAGTCCGGCCCGGGGAGAAAATTAGGGCAAGCTGCCAAGCTGAATCTAAATTTCGACCGAAAGATTGCCACAAAAGCTCTGAAGTCAAATACTGACTCAGAAGTTACTGGTCTCACCTTGCTTTCTCTTATTTCTCGTCTACTGATCGCCCGATATGACCCCAGAATGACTGAAAGGAGTGTCAGGACCTGTTCCTGACACTCCTAAAACAGATAATCGTACAGCCTAAGGTGTTCGAGTGTTTTCCCTGAAGCATTTCAGCGACCGCCAAAGTTGGATAGTCACTGCGAGATACCATAAAGCTGTCGGTGGTCCGGGATCCCACACCGTGAGGCCAGCGTCCCTCGGTGGATAAGGAAACGTGTAGAAATTCAGTCCCAACAGAAACCCAACGGCGATAAGGATACCAATTATCCCAAACGCCGTTCCGAAACGGGGATGTTTTAACATCCGCAGGGCGAAACAGAATGTGCCAATGGCAATAAAAACATCAAATGACACATCGAGGCCGAGCACGACATACCATGTCCAGTGGATGATTTTTTGAATGGATTCGTCCTTTCCGAATTCTGCAAGATGGTCGAGTTGTGGCCAACGGATCGCAAGCTGGACAATGATCATCGCGGTCACGAGTGCACCGGCAATCATATTTGCGAACGCGCCAATCTGAGTTGCAACTGTCTCCCGTTCAGATTTCAGAAAATAGTAGAGACCTATGCTGGCAATTGCCAGAGAAGGACCAAAGGCAGCGCCTAATGTGATTGTCAGCATTCGTGGCAGAGGAACGAATACCATTATTGGATAGGTGAGACTGGCAATGAAGCCAGCGATTATCCCTACTTCCACCCATTTCCTTTCCATTGAATAGTTCTGATTATTCATAGAATATCTCCTGTTGTAATGGTGACTCTCCTGTTTTGATGGAGGATATATCCGAGGGAGATACTGGCTATGGCTAGAGCGGGACCAAAGCTGGTACACAGAAGAACAGTGAGTTGTCTGGCTGGCATGGGGACAAAGATCAAGAGCGTGTGGACTATACAAGGGATTAGTGCTGTTCCCATAGCGACCATCCTCCAAGTCTTAATCTCAACAGGGCTACCTTCTTCAATTCTCGAAATACCTATCATTCCGTGCCTCCTTTGAGTTTGTTTTATTATTAGGCATTCGAAGAAGTATCTGTATTATCTTCAAGTCTTGTTGCGGTCTCTTTGCACCACTGGATGCGGGCCCGGGTTATAAGGATTCCGTACCTTAGAGTCGAGAGCCAGTACCGATAGTTGTGGTCATTCTCATATTCCCTTAATATTCCTTTCTTTACCCCTTGCAAAGACTTGAGGCGATTCTTCTGGCTCTCCTGATATAGTTCGAGTTGTGCTGACTGCAGGGATGGGCTTGCGTTAGCCCCAAAGAAAATTTTTAAAAGGAATTCTAAGCGTACCGGCTCGTTATCTGATGGTTGAGAGAGCCACTCGATGAGCTTGGCTTTACCACTCCTTGTTATGGTGTAGATAAATCGATTTCTACTTTTTTTCTTTTTCTCTCCTTTTCTGGTGACTAAGTGTTCGTTAAGTAAGACCCTCAGCGTGGGATAAATCTGTCCGTAGCTCTCCTGCCAGAAAAACCCAATGCTCTTGGACATAAAAGATCTCATGTCGTAACCGGACATGGGTCTCAGGCTGAGTAGTCCCAATAATGCGAATTCTGTCTTGTTCTTTCTATTTGCGCTCATATATCTTTAAGATATATTACCTATACGATGTGTCAAGGACGAGGTTTCACTTTTTTACTCTTTGCCAAGCACTCAGAAAGAGATAGAAAGAAGCCACTATAGACATCGGGTGGCAATGGGAGGCCAGAATCCTCAAATAAAGTTCATGGAATCTCATGAAACACAACAGATTGTGCCACCGGGGCCGATTTGGAGTTGAAAATGAGGATTCGCAACTGCTTACTGCACGACGAATTTTGCCTTAAAAGTTCTACCTAATTTTACAGCCCGGGGAGGAAACAAAAAAGCCCGCCAGTAAAAGCGGGCTTCTTTGCTTACTTGGCTTACTGTTACTTCAGCAGAGTCATTCTTCTGACGAAGACTTCGGTTCCAACCTGTAGGCGGTAGAAGTAAACTCCGGTAGCCACATACTGGCCGCTCTGGTTTCTTCCATCCCAGATTACGGTGTGCTCACCGGCAGACAATTCTTCATCCACCAGCGTGCGCACTTTTTGACCCAGAATGTTGAAAACCGCCAACTCGACTTTGCCGGTCTGAGGCACCGAATAACGAATCGAGGTCGTGGCATTGAACGGGTTGGGATAGTTGGCGTCCAGCTCGAACGGGGAAGTGCCACCTTCCCGCTCAGCGATCAGGGATCCTACGCAGTTTCTCAGATCGATCCCATCAACATCCTGGTCAACTTTGACTCCGTTAACCCAGGTACTGAAGTCGTAATGCACTGTCGGGGTGCCGAATGCAAAAGTCCCAACGAGTGAACTGGTGGTGTACTTCACGCTGATGACGTAGAGAGCGCCGGGCGTTGCCCCAGTTACATTGATGGTGGCTTGCCCATCGGACTGGGTACCCTCGGCGATTTTGTCACAGTCGGAGTTCCACAGCCTCACTTCGCTATCTCCGGTATGTACCTGGAAGTAGGGGAAGCTGGCGTTGTCATTGGTCTGCACTATGTTTACCGTGAAGTTAGAGCTGGGAGCAGTCACCTGAGTCCAGTAGAAGAAAACTCCTGGAGCAGTATTGTTGATGACGTTTTTCTTCACTCCGTAGCAGACTTCAGTCAAGTCAGCAGCGCCGTTTAGGAAGCTGTCACAGGAGACATTCGTAGGAGTAAGCTGACTACCGCCGCAGGGTTCCTGTAAGATGTTTTGGCAGCAGGTATCAGAGGTATTATTACAGTCATCCTGGGCGACCCAGCAACGAGTATAGATGGTGAATCCACCCGATTGAGTCGTGTCAGTAGAGATGATAATTATAGTAGGAGTGGGATCGCAGTTATCGGTAGCATTAGGTGGATCGAATATCGGGGTTTCCTGACAACCTATATTCTTGTCAGAAACACAGGTTATGCTGGGCAGTGTGTTATCGACCTTACAGATGGTCTGGCTGCAGGTGTCGGAGACATTGCCACAGTCGTCCCTATACACCCACTTGCGGGTGTAGCAAGACTCCTGGGGACAGTCACCCGGACTAGCGAAAGTGCCCACCAATACCAACTCAGGGCTGGCATCACAGGCATCCGAAGCAGTGGGTGTCCCGAAGACCGGATTCTGGTCACAGGGAATGGTTCCACTGGGAGGACAGAAAGTAATAGCCGGAGCAGTGTTATCCACTACCCAGATAGTCTGACTGGCTGTGGTATCGTTGCCGCAGGCATCGGTAGCAGTCCAGGTTCTGGTTATAGCTAAAGGACAAGAGCCGGAGAGGGTGTCATCATCAAAGGTCAGGCTGGGAAGAGGGTCACAGTTGTCCGAAGCTGTTGGGTTGCTGAACTGCGGGGTTGCCGGACAGTCGATAGTGTCGTTAGCACCTACCCCGGAAATAACCGGATTGACGTTGTCCTGTTTGGTGATAGTCTGGCTGCAGGTGTCGGAAACATTGCCGCAGTCATCTCTGAAGACCCACTTTCTGGTGTAGCTGGATTCCTGAGGACAATCTCCAGCACTGCCGAATGTGCCTACCAGAATCAGTTCCGGAGTAGGATCACAGTTGTCCGTACCGGTTGGCGTCCCAAATACCGGAGACTGGTCACAGGGGATAGTGCCACCCGGAGGACAGAAAGTGATGACCGGGGGTACGTCGTCCACTTTAGTGATAGTCTGGCTGCAGGTATCGGAGACATTACCGCAGTCGTCTCTGAATACCCACTTTCTGGTGTAACTGGATTCCTGAGGACAGTCACCAGCACTGCCAAAGGTGCCTACCAGAATCAGTTCTGGAGTAGGATCACAGTTGTCAGTAGCCGTAGGAGTCCCGAAAACCAGAGACTGGTCACAAGGAATGTTCCCAGACGGGGGACAGAAGGTAATAGTCGGAGCTACATTGTCCTGTTTGGTTATAGTCTGGCTGCAGGTGTCGGAGACATTGCCGCAGTCGTCTCTGAAGACCCACCTTCTGGTGTAACTGGACTCCTGGGGGCAGTCACCCGGAGAAGCAAATGTGCCTACCAATACCAGCTCAGGGCTGGCATCACAAGCATCAGAAGCAGTGGGTGTCCCGAAGACCGGAGACTGGTTACAGGGGATAGTGGCTCCGGGAGGACAGAAAGTAATAGCCGGAGCAGTGTTATCCACTACCCAGATAGTCTGACTGGCATTGGAAGAATTGCCGCAGGCGTCAGTAGCAGTCCAGGTCCTGGTTATGGCCACAGGACATGACCCGGATATAGTGTCGTCGTCAAAGGTAAGAGAAGGAATCGGGTCACAGTTGTCAGAGACGGTCGGGTTGCTGAACTGGGGGGTAGCCGGACAATCAATGGTGTCATTAGCACCTACTCCGCTTATAACCGGAGCGACATTGTCTACCTTAGTGAAAGTCTGGCTGCAGGTGTCGGAGACATTGCCGCAGTCGTCTCTGAAGACCCACCTTCTGGTGTAGCTGGACTCCTGGGGACAGTCACCGGGAGAAGCAAATGTGCCTACCAGAACTAACTCTGGAGTAGGATCACAGTTGTCTGTAGCCGTTGGCGTCCCGAATACAGGAGACTGGTCACAGGGAATAGTACCGCCCGGAGGACAGAAAGTGACGACCGGGGCAGTATTGTCATCGATTGTGATAGTTTGAGTGCAAGTTGCAGTATTGCCGCAGTCATCAACTGCTGTCCAGGTGCGGGTAATGATGTTGTTGCAGCTGGAGCCGGGGTTAGATTGACTCTCATTAAAGCCAACTGGTACCACGCCGGCGCAGTCGTCATTAGCAGTGACTACGGCCGGGGGGGGCAGTTGGCTGTAGCACTGGAAGCTGGCGTCTGATGGACAGCCGCTCAGCACTGGTGCAGTAGTGTCTACCACCTGGACGGTCTTGGTGCAGACCAAAGGAGAGCCGGTACACCCCTCACAGCCGACAGAATCGGTCAAGGTGAAGGAACCACAGGCATTGCTGGCCAAAACAGTCACCGAAGAGCCGGTGTTGGATCCGACTATAACCGCGTTGCCAGTGACCGACCAGTTGTGGGCCGGGTTGTCACAGGTGCCAGTGATGGTTGACGTATAGACATTGGTGGAGCCGGGACAGACCGGATCGTTGCCGGCTATTGAGCACTCACCGCAAGGAGTAAAAACTGCCACGGCCGAAAGTGAACGGTCCTGTTGGCCCAGATTGTTCAAGTTCCATTCCAGAAGCCGCATGTGATAGGGTGAACCGCTGATTCCACCGGCAGACTGAGGGTCACCGGGGAAACCCCACTCGTTTCTGGTAGCGATGTGTCCACCCCAGGCCAACACGGCGGTTGAGCCATCCGCTATTAAGGTCACTTCTACACGGGCTTCCGATTGAGCGTCGGCCAATACACCTTCGGGATCTGTTCCTGAGGTATCATACTGAACATCGAGTATAGTTCCGCCGAACAGAGTCATAACCTTTTCGGCACCTGACAGATTGTTAAAGCTGAATAGCGGCATTAACTGTGCAGGATTTGGTCCGCCAGCATCAGCGTCAACCAAGACATTGACGCTCGGTGCTTCAATCGGAAAGGTTGTGGTTGTAGCACTGACTCCGGCGACTCCTATCAGGGGATCAATGAGCTCAGGCGAGTGCCCGAAAACCAACGAATGCAAGGGATCATTGATGCGGTCGTAATAGGTGAGATAATCTATGGCGTGCTTATCGCTGTGCTTGATGTCGTATCCCAGTATCAGCCTGATGGTGTCACCAACCGGCAGGTCGGTTAACCTGGCGCGATAAGCAATGGAATAGCCCTCGATATAGTGCCCGGTCTGAAAGCCTACATTACCGTTAACCCAGGCGGCCGGATCGAGGGGGGTCAGATAATTCTCGTTTCTGAGCTGATCCAAGTTGGCTGCCGGTGGGGCTGCCAGAGCCACTCCTGTACCCACAAGGGTACAGAGTGCGGTCAGCACGAATCCGGCCAGCAATAATATATTATTTCTACATCGAAACATTTGTAATTCCTCCAATCCCAAAAAACAGAAATGTTATTGTGATGACTGAAAAACTGGATTATAGAAAATTTCCCGAACCGACAGGATACCTCTGTTAGATCACGCTATCAATGCGCTTTCCCACTGCCTCCTTTCAACCTCCTTCGAAGTTTCATTTAGAACTTCAGTTTTTTGAACCTATGATAAGAACAAAAATAGATTACCGAAATATTTACTTCGGAATCCATTCCGACCTTCCGGTTTTAATTACCAGATTGAACTTCCAATCCCAAAACCATCCTACAGCTTGCTAATAGGACAAGTTTAACTCACTTTAAGTCTTTGTCAAGTATAAAGTTTGCTCATCAACTTATGTCTTAAGAAACATACCCAAGATAGTTACTAATGGTACAAGCTTGGTCGAACCCAACCGGACTGGGTGTGCTAGATTACATCTCTAAGCCACAATGTCCTAAAAACTTACTTACGGTTGCGAACCGGGTGGACCATATCTGTGCGGTTCTGCTGCGAAGAGTTATGGGTGTATCGTCACCGACTAGATTACGGAATCGGGAGTTTCTGATTATGTCCGGGGGGTAGAATTCTTAGAGTGATTTGGCAGAAACTGGTTCAAATAGCCGGACGCCAAAGAAAGCGGCCTGAGTTAAGAATCCAACCGTACGAATTGTCCAATTTGAAAGAATCTGCATCCGCGTGAATCAAGTGATGCCTGCTTGTACGAGGCCGCTTTGTTTCTCGGTCAAAAGACTTTATCCAGCCTGAATGTTTCTGTTTTGTAACAGAAAGGAAATGGCCCCGCAACAGGAGCCGCGTTTTCTATGATAGTTGCATGTCAGGATTCAAGAGGGTGATACAAATATCTGCGGATATGTAGATTCCATCTGGGGAAAAGTCAGCAAATTATTTCAAATTCAACCGGAGGACCAGTCCGTATGCACAGCGCTAGATACTTTATAAGCCGCTCGGCAGTCCAAGCCATGTCCGAACTTTGCAAAACCTTGGTCTGGGTGGCTGTATTGCTTTTCATATCTCACTTGTCTGTCTTGGCTGCTGAGGTTTCTTCGAGTGAGGAAGCCAAAGGACAGATTATCGGCAAGCTCACAGATTCTGAAACCGGAGAGCCCCTGATCGGAGCAACGGTTCGCTTGGCGGAGACTAATCTGGGAGCCATTAGCGACTTAGAAGGGAACTACCGGATCAAGAATGTCCCTGAAGGAGAATACACCCTGGTAGCATCAATGCTCAGCTATGCCAAGACCTCTGTAACCGGAGTTGAAATAAGCTTGGAAAAGAGCTCTCAGGTGGACTTAGCTCTCAAACCTGAATCCATCGAATTGGAAGAAGTCGTGGTGGAGGCTAAGGCACTGCAAAACACAGATGGTGCACTTCTCAGACAACGCCAGAAATCAATTGCCGTCAGCGACGCTATTAGTGCCGAGCAGATGTCTAGGGCTGCCAGCGGAGATGCGGCGGAGGCTCTTTCGCAGGTCACCGGGGCCAGCGTGCAAGACGGCAAGTACATTTTGATAAGGGGGCTGGGGGAAAGATACGTTACTACCCAGTTAAACGGCTCGGCCCTTCCCAGTGCAGATCCGGACAAGAAAGCGGTGCAGATGGACCTGTTCCCCACCAAGCTCTTGGACAACATTACCACTACAAAAAGCTTTACTCCTGATCAACCCGGTGATTTCTCGGGGGGCATAATAAACCTGCAAACCAAAACCTTCCCGGAAAAGCTTGAAGTATCTTTTTCCAGTTCCAGGGGCTACAACTCCAACGCCACATCCAGTTCCAGATTCCTGTCCAATCACGGCGGCGACTTAGATTGGCTGGGGATGGATGACGGCACCCGGGCCATCCCGGATGAGCTGGCTGATCCCAATGTATATATTCCCACCGCATCAGAAGCCTACCGAAGTGCCGAAAAAGCTTACGAACTGGACCGCCTCTCCAGAGCCTTCAATACGGTAATGGGTCCGCGAAACAAAACCGCCCCGGCTAACAGGAGCTATTCTTTTTCGGTGGGAACTCAGACCGGATTGTGGGGCAGGCCGCTTGGGATTACGGGTAACCTCAGCTACAACAGAAACTTCAACTCCTACGCCAACGGAACTGTAGCCAGGTACAGTTTGAGCGGGAATGTCGGCCAGACCAGTGAACTTACCAATGATTACCTTTTGAAGGATTTCAAATCATCAGATGAGGTGCTGTGGGGTGGACTGGCTAACTTATCCTACAGTTTCTCCCCCCGGCATGAGCTAGGCCTGAATTACCTCTATAACCGGGGCGCTGAGTCCATGGCCCGCTATCTCTACGGTGCCACGCCTACCCATTTGTCCCCGGAGGACACCTATGAGACCAGAGTTTTACAATACACGGAACGGGAATTGGGTTCACTTCAATTCCACGGCAAACATCAGGTTCCCGGATTATGGGGGATGAACATAGACTGGTCCAGCTCATTCACCAACAGCAGACAGGATGAGCCGGACGTACGCTATTTCACCAGTCATTACACCGTCCTAGAGGGAGACACCTTTTACAACTTAACCCAGGCCATGTACCCTACTCCTTCGCGGAATTTCAGGTTTTTAGACGAGGACAGCCGGGATTTCATGCTGGACCTTTCCATTCCCTTTAAACAGTGGAGCAGCCGCTCGGCAAAGTTCAGAACCGGAGCCCTGTATCAAACCAAGAAGCGCTCTTTTAGTCAGAGGTCATTCAGCTACAGCGGTGGCGCAGCCAGTTATCAGGGAGATCCGAACGAATATATCTCTCAGGTCGGCATAATCGACAGCACCAACGGCCGCTACACCTTCGGTACCTATATAGAGGAAGCCACCCTCCCCTCCGACAATTACGACGGCAATCAGGACATAAGCGCTTTCTACTCCATGGTGGAAATGCCGGTTTTTGGAAAGCTCAATTTGGCAGGAGGGCTGCGCTATGAAACTACTAAAATAGATGTGGCCAGCCGGGACAAGACCCTGGCCAAAGGGAATTTAGACAATCGGGATTACCTCCCTTCCGTCAATCTGATTTATAACCTCGGCCAAGATATTAATGTCAGAGGAGCTTACGGACGAACCATTGCCCGGCCCACCATGAGGGAGCTGGCGCCCTACGCCTCCTACGAATTCGTGAGAGATTTCATTTTCATCGGTAATCCCAATCTCAAGAGAACTTTAATCGACAACTATGACCTGCGCTGGGAATGGTTTGACCGACCGGGTGAGAACATAGCGGTCAGCGGATTCTACAAAGGTCTTGAAAACCCCATTGAGAGAGTGCTTTTTGTCCAGGCCACCGGCGGCCAGATAGTCTATCAGAACGTAGATCAGGCCAAAGTCTGGGGTATGGAATTTGAAGTCAGAAAAAGGCTGGACCAGCTTAGCTCAAACCTGGGCAATTTCCAATTGGGAGGCAATCTGACTCTGGTTCATTCCGAGGTCAAGATTCCCCAGGCGGAATTGGTCAAAATAAAGGGGGTAGATCCCAATGCCTCAGATAAAAGACCTTTACAGGGACAGTCCCCTTTTGTTCTCAATCTTGACTTAAACTATGACAATCTCAAATCCGGGACTAGCTTTGGAATTTTCTACAATATCTTCGGCCGCCGCTTAGCCGAGGTTGGCGTCGCCGGCACGCCGGGTATTTTTGAAAAACCACATGGGGAACTTAACTTAACCTTCTCCCAGAGAATTCTGGCTGGTTTCACTCTGAAGGCTTCAATTAAGAATGCCCTCAACTCGGACATAGTCAAGGCGCATACCTACAAGGGAGTAGATTACATAACCTACCAATACAACACCGGCAGAACCTTTACACTGGGTGTGAGTTACGAGCTTTAGCGAGTTCAAAAGTCTGTAATTCCAGAAAAACAAAGTCCCTTATTCTACAAAGCTGTAAACCAAATGAAATCGGGCTGTGAATTCCAGAGCCTAATTGTTTAGGGTCATGGAGTAGCCACAGGAAACGACGAGCCGGGTGGTTTTAACATGCCAAAAATCGGGCTTGGAACTGGGCGGTTCCAGGTTCAGGCAGTCAAGTAGTAAACTAAAGGAGGTTGAATCGAGGGTAAAGTTATTTCAATAGACGGCGGGGAAAAGAATAATATAAGGAAAACGACAAGTCCGTATTTGAAACTCAAAGTGATTGACGTCAAATTGAATCTTAAAACAGATAGGAAGGAGAAATGAAAAGACTTCTAACAGCACTGATGCTGGCAGGCATGCCGGTGTTGGCCTTAGCCCAGCATGAACTGCCTACCAAGAATGTCTTCGACGCCGACATCGTGGGCGGAACAACGTACAATTGGGTTAACGACACAATCTATATTTTGCAGGATGTCGTCTATGCCGAAAGCGGCGCGGTAGTCAACATTGAAGCCGGAACCCAGATTAAAGGAGTAGATGGTCCTGCCGGAGGAGCGGGCACTTTGATTATCTGCCGCGGGGCCAGAATTCATGCCGTCGGCACCCCCTTTCAGCCGATTATCTTCACCGCCGAGATAGACAGCGTCCCAGACCCGGCTGACATTCCTCTCCGTTTCCCAGGAAGCGGCGAAAACATCAACCGGGGACTTTGGGGAGGATTAGTAATCCTGGGACGCGCCTGCACCAACTCCTTTGCCCCGGATACCGGATTCTCTCAGGGACAGATCGAGGGCATTCCCATAACTGAAATCCGGGCCCGTTACGGCGGTGGCGCTGCCTGTGATGACGAAGACACTTCTGGAATTTTAAAATATGTCTCCATCCGGCACGGAGGTAATATTCTGGCCTCCGACAACGAGATCAACGGCTTGACCTTGGGGGCAGTCGGACGCGGGACCGTTGTGGAGAACGTAGAAGTATTCCAGAATTTCGATGACGGATTCGAGTGGTTCGGCGGCACGGTCAACTCCCGCTGTCTGGTTAGCGCCTTCAATACCGACGACGTCTTTGACACGGACGAGGGCTGGAGAGGCAAAAACCAGTTCTGGTTTGCCATTCAAGACAGCGTAAATGGAGTGGGTAATAGCGGCACTGAAAGGGATGGTGGTACTGTGCCAGAAGATAGCATTCCTTTATGCACCCACACCCAGTGGAATTCTACTTACATAGGGTCAGGCAAGTCCTCTGCCAACGTCAACAACAATCCGGCCTTTAATCTAAGAGATAACAACGCTTCCAGCGATTTTAACGCTATCATTACCGACTTCCGCCGAACCGGGATTGCTTTCGAAGACATTTCTGGTGAAGACACCCGTCAGCAGTTAGAAACCGGGGTAATAAAGTTCGAGCACAATATCTGGTTTGACTTTGGGGATACCAACTCAGTCTTGGCAAAAGGAGTATTTCCCCAGGCCTTTGCCAGGGCGTTATTGTGGGACACCCTTGCGGACGCGCCTAACGTTACCGACAATCGGATAGTAGACCCTCTGTTGATGGGAGTAAGCCGCGACCCTGATGGCGGTTTAGACCCTCGTCCAGCAGGCGGCAGTCCGGCATACACTGGCGCCGGGGCGCCAGCCGATACTTTCTTTAAGAATACAGGCTTTATCGGTGCCTTCGGTCCTGACCCCTGCTCCACCTGGATAGCTCCCTGGACCGCTTTAGCTCAATACGGCTATCTTGACACAAGCTTAACCGCCCCTTGGACCAGGCTTCCCGGGGACGCTAATGCCAGCGGCACTTACACATTAGGAGATGCAATTGCGATTGTAAACTATATATTCAGCAAACCAGGATTTCCGGCCTGCCCCTCCAACAGCGGCATATGCTGGCTGTCCGAACTCCTATGCCACGGCGATTGGAACGCCAGCGCCAGCGTTACCTTAGGTGACGTGATCCAAGCCGTAAACTACATTTTCAATAAGCCGAATGGACCCTGGAATGCTCAGCCAGTGTGTCCCTGTCTTAAGAGTGCTTAGATCCACAGCACTGGTCCTTTCCGAAAGAAGGAGGGAGCCTCCCCAGCTCCCTCCTTCAGTTTGTAAAGCCTCCCCCCGGTGATGCACTCAAGACAAAGTTTTAACCTGGATTTAACACACTCTTAATCGGCAGCTAACACTCTGCCGGTAATATGGTAATGATGGAAAAGAGGATTCTGATTGTGGAAGACGAGCAGGAACTTCAAGAATTACTGGAATACACCCTGGTGAAGGAAGGGTATTTGGTAACTACGGCCGGAAAGGGATCCGAGGTGCTTAATAGAATAGAGGCCTTCAAGCCCGACCTGGTCCTATTAGACCTAATGCTTCCGGAGCTATCGGGGTATGAACTCTGCCGAAAGATAGAGACCGATCCCAATCTTCGCGGCCTGGCAGTCATAATTCTAACCGCCAAAGGAACGGAGACAGACAGAATTACAGGCTTCGAGCTTGGGGCAGACGACTATGTTACCAAACCTTTCAGCTTGAAGGAGCTCATACTCAGGATCAAAAGCATCTTATCTCGAACCGAGAGAGGGAAAGGTGCCATCCTTTCGGTGGGGGGAGTGATTATAGACAACCAACAACATCTGGTTTTCAAAAACGGCAAGAAAGCTTATCTGACCTTTGCCCAGTTTAAGATCTTAAGCACCCTGGCTGCTCATAAAGGGAGGGTCTTCTCCCGGCATCAACTCCTCGATTTGGTCTGGGGAGAGGACGTGATAGTATCTGATCGGGCGGTAGATGTGCAGATAAAAAGACTCAAGGACAGGCTCAGGCAGGAATTGGGGGCCGAAAATCTGATCCAGACAGTTCGGGGTGTGGGCTACAAAATTGAGCCACAGTATTAGTTTCCCAGAAAACTTTAAGATTCCTTAGGAAGCTCTTTTGCGGCTTTTTTACATTCCTCTTCCAGCTGTAACAATAATTCCTCCATATGCTCCTTCCGGGTCCGGAAATTGACGATGTTAATGCGAAACCACATTTTCCCTTTCAGCATAGTTGTACTAATCCAGAAATTCCCCTTCTCCACTACCCGACGGGCCGCTTCGACGTGCAGACGACTCAGCTTGGATTCGTCCAGATCTTTGGGCTGGTAACCAACGCAGACTCCGGACAGTTGCGGCTCAGCCGCGGAGCGAAAAACCGGGTGCTTTTCGCACAGCCGGTGGAGGAGTTTAGCCTGTTCCACATTGTTGTCAATCCACTCTCCGATTTGCTCTGCCCCGTAGCGCTTGAAACTCATCCAGACTTTGAGGCTGCGAAATCTGCGGGACTGCTCAAAGGAGTTGGCGTAATAATGGAAACGAGAATTGTGGGTATCCGATTCATCCCGCAAGTAAGAGGGCATCATCCCGTGGGATTCAGACAGTTGAGAACGATCCTTGACCAGAATTGCTCCGGCATCCAGAGGTGCAAAAAACCATTTATGCGGGTCTATGGTCACCGAATCGGCCAGTTCTATTCCCTTCAGCAATCCGGGCCATTTGCGGGATAGAAGCATTCCTCCGCCGTAGGCGGCGTCAAGGTGCAGCCAGAGTTTTTCCCGGTCGGCTATCCTGCGCAACGCTTTCAAATCGTCAACCGCACCGGTATTAGTCGTTCCGGCCAGGCCAATCAAACAGAAAGGCTGAATTCCATTCTGTCGGTCGACTTTGATTCTCTCTTCCAGCTTATCCAACCGCATCCTGAACTCTTCGTCCGTAGGCAATATCCGCAGATTCTTTCGGCCAATGCCGATTGCGTCGGCGGCCTTGTCCAGGGAGACGTGCCTTTCCTCGGAGACATAGGCAGCCATTTTACGTTCAATTCCTTCATGTTGGGCTCTGTTTTCAGTAGACCAGTCCCGGGCAAGTTTCAGTCCTTCGAAATTGACCATGGTGCCGCCACTGGTCAGATGTCCTCCGGCGGTTTGGCCGTAACCTACCAGATCGGCCAGCCAGCGGACAGTGCGCCTTTCCAGGGCGACCGCACTTGGGCCGACTGCGTAAGTTCCCACATTCTGATTGAGAGCAGAACAGAGCAGGTCGGCCAGGATTCCGGCCGGCAGTGGTGTTGGGGTAATCAGCCCGAAATAACCGGGATGGTTGACCTGACAGCAGTGGGGGATAAGCTTTTGATTCAGGTCGGCAGTAATCTGTTCCAGCGAGGCAGGTGTCTGGGGTAAGGGTTCGTCAAAAAGAGTCTCCAAATGCCCCGGCTCCACCTGAGGGAAAACCCTCTCTTTTTCAATTCGCTCTAAATAATCGGCAATCCACTCTACCAGCTTATGTCCTGTATCTCTGAATTCGTCCAGATTGGAGAATTGTTCTGACATGGGTTTATTCCTTGTTTTAATTTCTATCGGTCTGGGTATAGCACGGTCACACTATTATAATGATTGCCCATGCCGGCGAAATAGCAAGAAGGCCTTAGGGAGTAATTGAGATGCGAGATGGTCAGAAAGTCGGCAGTTGACTCAAGGGCAGCCTAACTGCAGGGCCGGACCGGATTTGAATAGATAGTTTATGTAGTAAACCACATCCCCCAGGGTGAATTTGCAGTCTCCGTTTACGTCGGCAGCTGCCACCGGAGAGGGGAAGGCATAACCTCTGAACAGGACGTTGACCAGATAAACGACATCGGCCAGGCTGACCGAGTTGTCGTCGGTAACGTCTCCGATCAAATGAGGATAAGACTTGAGGCTGTCCGGCGAGAGAATCCAGTAATTCGGATCAAAGGTCAGGCCGAGAGGGGCAGAGTCCAAGACCAGCGAAAAAGGCTGATTCTTGAGTGAATCGTTCAAGGTAATTATGCTATCGCCCGAAGCCCGGGTGAGCTTGAACTGAATGGGCATCTTATAGGCGCTCGGAACCGTCTGCTTCTGATTAATGCTGATATCCAGATAATACCTGCTGCCGATGCTGGTGTAGGCCCAGCTCCAGTTGTATTTGGGGTAATTGGGGCTGTAAACCCACTGGTTGAAGAACCAGTCTAATTCCTGTCCGGAGTAATTCTCCATTTCAGTTTTGAACTGTTCGGTATTGGCAGTGCTATAGGCATAGTTCTGGGCATAAGTGGCCATGCCGTTGAAGAAGAGGCTGTCTCCCAGAATGTAGCGGAGCATATGCAGGACCCAGCCCCCTTTTTTATATACCGCTGTAGCAAAAAGATACTGGGGAGGGGGATTGTAGATCGGCTGTGAAACCGACCCGCCCGCAGCAGAATAGATGTTAGATTCAAATCCAGACAGATGGCTGTTCTTAGCCGTTTGGCCGTACTCATATTCCTGCCACAAGACCTCCGAGTAGCTGGCAAATCCCTCATTTAGCCAGATGTTGGCAAAGTCGTTACAGGTAACCAGATCCCCCCACCACTGGTGAGAAAGCTCATGTGCTACTACCCATTCATAAGCAGCATTCCCCGGCATGGGAAATCCCCAGGAGGTGCAGGTCTGGTGCTCCATCGCCCCTCCCAGTTCGGCCTGGGCCATGGAATATTTTTCTCCCGCAAAAGGATAATCAATCCAGATATCAGAAAAATGTTCAATCATCTTAGGAGTTTTCAGGAAATCCGTAACCGCCTCGGTCGAGTCTTGATGATATACCCAGTAGTTGACCGGTAAGGTATCTCCGGCAACTACCGCAAAAGTATCAATTTGGGCGAAATCACAGACCGTCAAAGAGATCAAATAGGTTACTATGGGGTAGTTCTCCTGCCAATGATAAGTTACGGTGGTGTCGGGGTTATGAGTCACGCTTAACAGGTCTCCATTTGCCACCGCAAAATTCCCCTCCGGCGCGGTGCAAATTATCTCCGACAGAGCCTTATCATTGGGGAGGTCATAGCAGGGAAACCAGTAGCGGGAATCATAGGGCTCGGTAAAGGAATAGTAAATCGGCGTACCATAGTTGTTGGATTGAAAGTAGAAACCGGCCAGGGGATTGCCGTGGTAAAAGACTTCAACACTGAAGCTGTCGTTGGAATTATAGCTTCCATCCAAATTTATGTGGAGAAAATTGCCTATCCTGGAACAAGTAGTTATGGCTGAATTCGCCTTGCAGGAGTCTACCGACATCCCGATCAAATCCAAAATTAGGGTGGTAAGACCACTGATCTGGCTGGTGGCATTGATGGTCACATGTCCCCGGAAGCGGTTGCTTATTACCGAAGGCACCAATCTGACGTCCAGAGTATATTTGAGCACGTCGTAATCATGGGCGCTGTCAGCCGGACTGGCGATGAAAACTCGGTAGGCGTTGGCGCTTTTCTCGTACTCAAAAAAATTAGATTCCGGGGATGGGCCGGAAACTTCGGTTTCCGGCTGGGCCTGGGAACTGCTATTGGTTGACAGCACGACCAACCCAGTTAAAATCAATAGCAGAAGTTTTGACCAAGTCCAAACACCTAGGATTCTCATTTTCTCTCCTTATAGTTTACTTCTTCACCCTCTCCCGAAACCTCAGCACGGCTATTTTTTAATATAAACCATTGGCTTAGATTGTAAAGTTCCATTTTTGTCAGCCTGTAGAAAATGCCGGCCCATGACCGATTTCTCCCAGCAAGAAAGATGCCCCGAAATCAATATTAGTCGAAAACCCCAATTCATTATCCAGTTTGCAATTAGCCTCTCTTGCTTGTGAATTGTTTCCTTAACATATTTTTCTCTTGACAGAGAAGCGACACTTCCATTAAATTGGGTTAGGTGTTAGGCGTCTGAACCTAAAAGCTTTTTGGTTAACTCCTAGGTCCAAAGAAAAAATATAGCAAGTTTTCGAAAGAGGATGGGTGTATTCTCTTTTTGAGGGCGCGGATCTTTCTTCACAGGGGTGTTCATTGAAAAGACAAGTGGTCTAGTAATTAAGAACGATTGTGGTGTGGATTAAGGAAAGGAGAAAAGATGTGGCGCTTTAATAAGAAAAACTTTATTTGTTGGATTAGCCTAATTGTGGCTATCCTATTTTTGGTACCAGTGGTTTGGGGGGCAGCTAGCAAAGACGGTAAGACCATCAAGAAAGAGCCAACTACCCAGGTGCCCACGACCCTGGGCCAGGCGGCCAAATCTTCTGTGCCGACCATTTCCCGGTTAAAGGCCCAGAGGCCGCGCTGGGTGACCCATGAGGAAATGGTTCGGGACTTGGAGCGAAGCAAGCGGATGGAGAAGGCAGTCTCAGTCTATGAAGCCGCGGCTGGAATCATAGAGGAGTCTCCCTTCTTCCAGGTGGGAGTAGCCGGGGAGAGTTCACCCTTAAACTTCGATACCGCCGGCAACAGCTATTACGACATTAACTCCAACCACCGCAACCCCCGCCAGATAGCCATAGTACCCGGCTCCAGAAACGTGGGAATCAACTGGGCCAAGAGTCCGGCAGCCAACTTTGCCAAGCGTAACGTATTTGGAACTCTTTGGCTGGGAGCAAGCAAAGGGCCCGGCGACGTCCTACCTAATATACAGATGTCATCTTCCCTGGTCGGCCGGGGGGGATTCTGCGGAATGACTTATGTTCCCAGAAGCGGGAAATTGGTTCTCTATTCTCACCACGCCGAGACCCCCCGAGGAGTCTTCTTTGCCATAGAGAAAATTCCCGGAAATTTTGACTGGGACGAAGAGTTTGGAACCCCTGATTCAATTGCCGGTGACGCGGATCCCGCCATCTGGCCAACTGCGGCAGGCGGGTATATTATCGACCCGGCTTCAGAGGACTACGATGGGGATGGAGACGTTACCAGCGATACCATTGAAGTAATTCACTTTTTTGGCAACGAGGGAAACACCGGTGCGGGTGTTGACCATTATATTTATTCTCGGGCGGTCGACTCGGCCGGAGTTTGGATCTTCCCGAAATTCACCGGAAATTTCGGAGTGGTGGTGGACACCGGCCAACGCATTTCCCCCACTGTGGTCACCTCCAAGAAATCCCGCAAAGTAGCTCTCATTTACACTTCCGAGCGGCAGGGTGATTTTGATTGCGCCGGCTGTTCTGACATTCATTACATCGAATCCACCAATGGCGGGGAAAACTGGGCTGCTGCCAATTTTAACTTCTCCGGGTTTCCGGGCGTCAATATTACCAATTTTGACAGCAGTGACGCTACCCGACCGACCGGTGATATAATGGGTGTCTATGACAATAATGACAGCCTGGTAATTTCCTGGAACCAGTGGGTAGATTACGACATACTCACGGACGGAGTGTCGTTCGAAGCAGACATCTATGTCTGGACCAATGCCTTCGGACCCAGGAAGGCCATCGATGGGAACTTCACCAATATACCGGCTAGCGCCAGTGCTGATGCACGGCGCCAGACTCTGAATTTCCCCCACATCGGCGTGCATGACGGCACTGGAACTCCAGCCCGGACGAACTTTCTGTATATGACCTTTCTCCAGTACGGCGGCAACGACACAGCTTCTTTCTCCGACACCACCGAGGAAGGATTTTTGAACGCGGAAATCTACATCGTCTGTTCCACCAATAACGGCAAGACCTGGTCAGCCCCATTGAATGCCACCAATTCCAAAACCCCTAACTGTCTGAAGCCGGTCAGCGGCAACGGGACCTGTGCCAGCGCGATTTTTGCGTCCTGCGCCGAGTGGGTGGATGACACTGTACACATTACCTATATGAGCGACGAATATCCGGGCAGTCAGGCGGGTGGAGACCAGACCGCGGCGCTGGGTACCAACAACGAACAAATCTACATGAAGTATCCAGCCTTCACCCCGGTTCCGACCGTCCAGATTTCAGTAGTTCCGGCTGATTACTTCGTGGATCCGGAGTCGGCAGATACCACCACCCTTTTTATCCAGAATATCGGAAATGCCAATATGACCGTGGACAGTGTGGAGCACACCCATTCCAAGACCTGGCTGATTTTGGCTGACACCGATACTTCCGGATTTACCATCATAGAGGGAGACCCGGACCAACCCATTACCATAATCTTCAACGATGGAGCCTTGGCCGACGGGGTCTACTTTGACACCATCTTAATATACAACGATTCACCTGCTAAACCTCTGTTAAAGGTTCCGGTCACTATGATTGTAGACCATGGCGACCCCTACTACTTCGCGCAGTTTAAAGAACTGAGCAATGGAACGGTTAATTTGATAGTCTCCAACGTCACCAACATGGCTAACCAGGTGGATACCGGAGGGTTTTATCGGGTCGTGGCTAACTCCCCCAGCGACAGTGATACCACCAGCAATCTGTTTGACGCCTCGATCTTTTTGTCGGTGGAGTTAACCAATGGGGATACCGCAGGTGGACGATATTTGTTCGATGAGAACAGGTTTATGGTTCCCCTGGACACGGTTGTAGTCAAAGACACTGCCGGGCCGATCACTTTGACCGGTACCAGCATAACTCTGCCGACAGGCAGTTACCGGATGGCCCGCAGCAAGTCGGCGATCTTGACCCCGGATGCGTTTACCGGAGTCCCTTATCCCGGGCCCTGGTACAGTTGGTACATCACCCAGACCTGGTTTATGAAGCAGTTTGGAACCCGCCGGTCCTACGCTTATTGTTATGTGGATATGAGACGCTCCGGGTCCCCCAGCTGGTGGCCATTTGATACCTTAGCCTATGACTCAACCACCCAAGACCTGTATGTCGGCTATGCTGCTGACTGGGATGCTTACGTAGACACCTCGCACACCCAGCAGGAAACCGCGGCCGACAATTATGGCCGGGCCACCCCCAACACCGGACTGGTTTGGATTGGGGGCGCCGGGAAGAGTCCCACATTTGTCCAAGACAGTTCCTGGGTGATGAACCACCATTTTGGGATCATGGCTTACTTAGCCGCTTCGGCTTCGGCTGACCCTTATTCCATGCACGTCTCCACCAACCCCAGATTCTTATATCCCACCAACGGTTATGTGGATAAAGAGCTCTACGATTTGGCTGCCACCGCAGGCACAGAGACTCTGATGGTGTGGTCGATTCCGGTCACCGACTCCACCGGCATGGATACTTGCGTGATAGAGGATTCGTTTACTTGTGCGTCAGCGGGCCCGAAGGTCGCAACTGACACCTTCTGGTGTTCCGACGAATTTGTAGTCCACGTAGACACTTTCAACTGTCCGGGAACCGGATTGTTTTATGATGAAGACACGGTGATAGTCCGCAGCGACACTCTCCCAACGGATCTGAATGCGGTTATGACCGTTGTCAGACTGAGTCCTCCTTATCCCGCATCCAAACAGTTCTGCGTTGTGATGGGCTCAGTACCTAAAGGTGATACGGTAGCTACTTTCTACAGCTCAATTCGGTCGGAAGCCGGCTTGGATGCAATCCCCGGGCTGACCAATGCGACTCTGGGGCTCTCCCCGCCTCCCACTTCCTGTGCTGCCAAACCCGGAGACGCCAATGCCAGCGGCACTTATACTCTGGGTGATATCATCTCTACGGTCAACTACATCTTCAACAAGCCGGGCTGCACGCCGGTACCTTTGTGCTGGCTGTCGGGTCTGTTGTGCCGCGGAGACTGGAACGGTTCCAGTTCGGTTACCTTGGGAGACGCGATTCAGGGAGTAAACTATATCTTCACCAAGCCGGGCGGACCGTGGTTCCCGGTGCCCAGTGGAGTGTGTTGTATACCTTACACCCCGTGAAGAGGAAAAGATAAAGCCTAGCAGAGGGAATCTTTCTTCCCCCTAGTTGACCTGCACTAGGCTTTTTGGACGACAGGAGAGGGTTGAAAAACTCTCTCCTGTTTTTTATATACTGGAAGCATCCGATTTCTGTTTGCCGGATCTTGTATTGTCTGCCCCGTCCCCTTCTAGTGGACTGGAGTTGAAAAACTAAGCCCAAGAACATACAACCAGAAGTGGAAGAGAAATGATCTTAGAGCGGGATATTTTTCAAATTAAGTTCGGCAAGGCCAAACCGGCCCTGGCTTCCATTAAAAGCACCAAGCCGCTAATGAAAAAGTTAGGCTACACACCTGATAGAATCCTGACCGATTTCACCGGGGAATTCTATACTCTGGTAATGGAGAGCAAGTTCAAAAGCCTGGCGGACTATGAGAGAGCGATAAAATCACACCTGGGAAGCGAAGTGTGGAGGAGATGGTACGATAGGTTCGTGCCTTTGGTCGAGTCCGGACGCCGGGAGATTCTCAACATAGTGAGCTAGTCCCGTTTCAATTCGCCTTACCTAGCTTGAGTCCGGTCTAATAACCGCAAACCAGAACAGACCCGACCTCGGGGACGGGATCTCAATTGACAAGTACTGACATACCCACCCAGCAGGGGGAGTGAAAAAAATACGTCTTATTCGTGAAACTATTCACTAAGTTGGATAAAATGTCTCGACCTATCGCGTATTGAAAACCAGCCTCATGAGCTGGCTAGTTAATCGATTTAACCTCAATAAGTTACATTGACCCTATCTTGGCTAATCTGGCAACAAGTTTGCACCTACTCATTATTAGCGGCCCATCCATTGTGATTTAAGTCACAAGGGCTGAAAGGAGTGAAGCCAGTGATGAAGATAAACCGGCGGTTCTTCCTGAAGTTTTCAGCGGCAAGCACATTGTTGGGGCTGGCTACCAAGACTGAATCGCAGGAACATTTCACCGGCTGGCCCGGTCGCTACGGGATGCTGACTGATACGACTCTTTGCATCGGGGCCAACTGCCGCAAATGCGAAGAGGCCTGCAAAAAGGTCAATAATCTCTCCCGGGAAAACTTGAACCTCTCTGACAACTCCGTTTTTGAGTCATCCAGACGAACTGATTCTCTGAACTACACCGTGGTTAACCGTTTCCCCAACCCCAAAGACTCTCAGAAGCCCATTTACGTGAAAAAACAGTGTCTGCACTGCGATGAGCCGGCCTGTGTCTCAGCCTGTTTGGTCTCGGCCTTCAAGAAGACTCCGGAAGGACCAGTCATTTACAACAAAGATGTCTGCATTGGCTGCCGCTACTGCATGATTGCCTGCCCTTTTATCATTCCGGCTTACGATTACTTTGACCCCTTAACTCCCCAGGTCAGAAAATGCACCATGTGTTACGACCGGGTCAAACAGGGAAAAATCCCGGCCTGTGCCGAGATTTGTCCTCAGGAAGCCATTGTTTTCGGCAAGCGTAAAGACCTGATCGCTCTGGCAAGGGAGAGGATGCGCAATCACCCGGAGCGCTATCATCCCAGGATATTCGGAGAGGAAGAAGTGGGCGGTACCAGCTGGCTGTATCTGGCCGGGGCGGACTTTGCCAAACTGGGTTTTCCGGCTGAAGTTGGAAACACTCCTTATCCTCAGTTGACCCGCGGCTTTTTGGGAATGGTACCGATTGTGTTTGTCATCTGGCCACTTTTGTTGACTGCCTTCCGGAAGTTTTCCTTGGCTCGACAGGCAGAGGAGCCCAAAACCATCGAAAACTTCATCGGAGAAAAGCATTGATGCCTGTAGTTGCTGAGAAACCGAAAATTGAAGCTTGGGTAGTAGACAAGCTACTTCTGGGCAACTCCTTCAAGGGATATCTGAGGGGCTTAATAACTCCTTTTAATATCATTGCCACTTTAATATTGGCAGTAGGCCTCCCCCTGACCTTCATTAGATTCACCCAGGGGATCGGAGCCGTCTCCAATCTGACTGACACTAACCCCTGGGGCTTCTGGATTGGAATGGATGTCTTGAGCGGGGTGGCACTGGCTGCCGGAGGATTCACCATCGGATCGGCGGTATACCTCTTCGGCCTGAAAAAATACCGCCCCATCGTCCGCCCGGCAATTCTAACCGGTTTTCTGGGATACTTTTTTGTGGTAGTCGGACTCTGTTTTGATTTGGGGCGGCCCTGGAGACTCCCCTATCCGATGTTCGTCTCCTACGGTGTCACCTCAGTTATGTTTCTGGTCGGCTGGCACGTGGCCACCTACCTGACTGTCCAGTTAATAGAATTCAGCCCGGCCATTTTCGAATGGTTGGGGATGAAAAAATTTCGAAAATGGGCGGTGAGCTTGACTATCGGGGTAACCATTTTGGGAGTGATTCTTTCGACCCTGCATCAGTCTGCCCTGGGCGCCCTGTTCTTGATTGCTCCGGGGAAGTTACATCCCTTGTGGTACAGCTCTTTGATTCCTCTCTTTTTCTTTATTTCGGCAGTAGCGGCGGGGATGACCATGGTGATTTTTGAAAGCATGCTCTCGCACCGCATTTTCGGATACCAGGTCAGCCACCAAGATCACTCCAAGCTTAAAGACATCACCCTGGGTCTGGGCAAAGGGGCCTCAGCAGTCTTATTTACTTACTTTTGCTTGAAGTGGGTTGGGGTGGCGCACGACAACCACTGGGAGTGGCTCTCTACTCCTTTGGGCTTTTGGTTTATGGTGGAGGTGTTTGGATTTGTCCTGGCACCGGCACTTCTTTTGTTCTATGCGGTTCGAAATGAGAGTGTGATGCTGGTAAGAGCAGGCGCGATCTGGGCTATTCTGGGGATAATGCTCAACCGGGCCAACGTCTCCATGATTGCCTTTAACTGGAATCAGCCTGACCGCTACGTCCCCAGCTGGATGGAGATTGCCATTACCATTACCATCATTACGGTCGGACTTCTGACTTTCAGGTTCATCGTTCGGCGGATGCCGGTTTTGTACAAACACCCGGCTTATGTCTCGGATTTGGAGCATTAAGGAGTTGCGATGCACAGTTTACAAGAATTTCTATCGATTACCAAAGGCCAGGAATATCTGTTGGCTATCGCCGCCATGGCCCTGTTCCCAGTTTTCTGGTGGCTGTTGAACCGGAAGAAAAGGAAAAACGCCGGTCAAACGTGAGGTAATCATGAACTACAGCAGTTACCCTCAATCAAAACTTGCACTCAGGTCGATTTTTTTGGGGCTTATGCTGGCTGCTGTCATGGTCATGACAATTGGGGGATTGATCAAGCAGAGCTCGGCCCAGCCAGTCGCCGGCCCCCCTTGCAGCGATTGCCATGTCTGCAATTCACCCACTCCTCAAGAGCCCTGTTTGAAGAATTGTCTGCGACCCGATAAGGCTGATAAGGCACATTCAGTTTCCGAGGGACCAAAAATTGCGGTGTTGGGACAGCTAAGAGATCAGTATGAGCCGGTAAAATTCAACCACAAACTGCATGCCGAGATGGTTGGCATGGGCCAGGGGTGCGCCACCTGCCACCATTACAGCCCTGCGGGAAAATTCCCCCCCTGCCGGGAGTGCCATGGTAAAATACCCTCCAATCCTCAGAACTTACGACAGCCGGGATTGAAAGCGGCCTATCACCGTCAATGCTTAGGCTGTCACCGGGAGTGGAGCCATGAAACCAAATGCGTGGTCTGTCATCTGCCCGAGTCGGGGGAAAACCTGGCTTCCCTGACGGATCCAACGGACATAATGGGAGTCTCTCACCCGGTCCTGCCCGAGCCCGTAACCAAAATTTACCACACCCCCTATGAAGAGGGGCCGTTAGTTACCTTCCATCATAAGCAGCACCTCAATCACTTTGATTTAAGCTGCGCCAATTGTCATAAGGGTGAAAGCTGCGGCAATTGCCACGACCTGCAAAAACCTGTTAAAGTAAAAAAGACCATGGAAGAAGTTCACGCCATCTGCAACGACTGTCACCGAACCGACTCCTGTGACAAGTGCCACGGCACCAAGGAAAAGCCCCGATTTACCCATGCCATGACCGGCTGGCCCTTGAATCAATACCATGCCCAGCTGGACTGCCGAGCCTGCCACCCCACTGGCAAGAGGATCAGCCGGTTGAATAATAACTGCTCCTCCTGTCATGCGGGTTGGAACCAGTCCAATTTCAGGCACGCGGTAGTCGGTCTGCGTCTGGACGAAATGCACTCCGGTTTATCCTGCGGCGATTGCCACGTTGATCTGAATTATTCTGCCCCTCCTAACTGTGCGGTCTGTCACACTGATAGCCGTACGGCTAAGACAGCTCCGCCAGGGAAATGGTTAGAGAATAAGAAGAGCTGAATCTCTAAAAAAGGCTTTTCAAAGTTAGCCTAACTCATAATAAGTTTTAATAAACTCTAAAGCCGTCTCCACATCCAAAAGGGGTAACTGTATCAAAGTCTTGGCCAGGTCAACGTTCAATCCCCCCCGGATCGGCCTGATAGCTTTCTGATTCAATTGCGAACTCTTCATAGGTGATACCAGACCGGCATCAAAACCGAAGATTTTGGCCACCTTTAAGCCGAAATCGAAGCGGGATAGATATTCTGCCCCACCGATGTTTAAAGTTCCTTTAAGATTTCTCTCCACGGCCTCCAGGGTAGCCAAGGCCAAGTTGTCCGCCAGGGTGGGGTTATTGAACTGGTCATCAACCACCTGAAAGGGCTGGCCGGCCTTGAATTTGTTGAAGGCCCAGATGAAGAAGTTATTCTTTATGTTAGTCCCCACTCCAAAAATCACGTTGGAGCGTACAATCAGGTGTTGGGCCTGTGATTCCTGGATTATCTCCTCTGACAAAAGTTTAGTCTGGCCATAGTAAGACAAAGGATTGGGTTTGGCATCTTCCGAATAAGGCCCGCTCTGGCCGTCGAAGATGTAATCGGTGGAATAATGAATTATCTTGATTTTGTTCTTCTGGCAGTACCCGCTTAAGTTTTTGACCGCCTCTACGTTGACCTGCCAGGCCATTTCTTTATTATCCTCGCAGCCATCCACGTCGGTATAGGCGGCAGCGTTGACTATTAATTCAGGCTGAAAATCATAGAGAATCTCGTTTACCTTCTCAAACTCGGTAATATCCAGAGGAGTAAACTGAAAATTCTTGAGGGGAAGAAAGCTTTGATCCTCTTTGGAGGTGGAAAGGACTTCAAACCACTTGGAGAAATGAGTGACTAATTTCTGCCCCAACAGTCCGTTGGCGCCGGTAATGAGAACTCTTTCCACGGGGAGAGTATACTCTCTATTCGCTTAAGGTGTCAAACAATTAAACCAAGGGGAATAAGACGAAGATTGTCAGATCCCAGACTGCATGAGATATAATGCCAGGCCAGATTGATTTGTAGCGGGCAAACATCGCTCCCCAGAAAAAGCCGCACATTATGGCGGCCAGAATCAGCATGGAGTTGAAGGCCCAGATATGGACCAGACCGTAAGTCAATGAGGCCAAGATTAATCCCTTTTGCACACCGAAATGTTTGGCCAATCTCTGATGGAAAAATCCTCTCCAGAATATTTCTTCAGCCGGCCCGATCCAGAAGAAAAGCAGAAGGCCTATCAAGATGGAAGAATGACCAAACTTGCTACTGTAAATGGCCGCAATTTGAGATTCTGAAAAGCCGAAAAGTTGATTGCTGACTGCATGGCCAACCCAGAACAGGGCGTAGAGGATTGCGGCGGAAGTTATACCTGTCGCCAGATGAGAAACTTTGAAGGAAAAGACTTGTTTCAGAATAGCCCTGTTGCTGAACAAGCCGGAAAGCGCCAAGATTCCGGTTGCGGCAACTATCTCAAGCCAAACATTTCCCCACTGGGAAGTCCAGGGGGAAAAGATTACAAACCAGAACAGGCAGGCTAAGAGTGCCAGCCCGAAAACGGCCTTCAAGAGATGATGGCCTGCAGGATGAGAGAAATACTGAACAACAGACCGAATAGAAGATGGAGCTGGGCGGTCTGAACGTCCAGAATGGCGATGTTCTCCGGCTTACCCGGCTGGCTGGCGGCAATGGCCTTTATGTTTTTCAGAGCCGGGGGGAGGCTCAACAGGACTAACAAAGACCAGGGAGAAATTGTTTTGGTAAAAACCATGATTATGATACTTAGGTAGGCCCCGAAAACCAAAACATAGTATTCTACTTTGGCGGCCCTGTGTCCCAATATATTGGCTAAGGTTTTTACCTTGGCTTCGGCATCATGGATGATGTCCCTGGTGTTGTTGGCGTGGAGAATGGCGGCGACCAGAAATCCGATGGGTAAGGAGGCAAATAGAACCGTACTGCTGTAACTGCCGGTTAAAGCAAAATACGAGCCGATGACCATCAAAGGCCCCATTAAGGTGAAGACTAAGAAATCTCCCAGGGCCACATATTTGTATCCGACCGGATTTCCGGTGTAAAGATAGCCTCCCAGAAGGCCGACTACTCCCAGAACCAGCATAGGAAACCCTCTTTCGGCAATCAAAATGAAACCTAAGGCCGTGGCAATTCCGAAGAGAAGCCAGGAGGCGGCCAGAATCTGTTTGGGAGTGAGCAGCCCCTCGACCAAGACCCGGCTGGAGCCAAAGGTGTAGTCCCGGTCGACTTGCCTTTTGAAGTCAAAGTAATCGCTGATCAGGTTGGTGGCGGCATGATAAAGCAAGGAGCAGATTATCACAATGGGGTATAACCTCCAGGCCACCTCTCCATCAAAAGTCAGGGCTAGCATTCCTCCCAGAAGAACCGGTGTCATGGAGGCAGTAAAGGAAAAGGCTCTGACTGCCTGCATCCAAATGCTGAATTTTCTTCTTTTAGCAATTTGAATTTGATCTGCTGTCATTTATTCTCCTTCCGACTGGTCAGGGCAAATAAAATATAATCTCAGGTTGGAATACGCAAGGGGAGAGCGTATTAGATGACAGCACAGCCGGGACTCCATGAAAGCGGGAATTGGTCCAGAGGTCCAGCGCGCTGATAGGCTCTGTCAGTAAATGCAGTTTTTGTATTGACAGATTGACGATTCAGGTTAAATTGATACCAGATAAGAGTCCATTGAATAGTTAAATTTTTCACAAGAGCCGGTTTTGGCCGAGCCGCCCCAGATTTTTGAGGGGCGGAGATCGGAAAATGCAGTTACGGGGCGACCCGACTGAGACCTGTTCCGATAAGAAAGAAGGAGCAGGTTTTTTCGTTGGAGGTTAAATGAAGAAACTGACCCAACTCGCAATACTCTTTTCAGTATTCTGGTTTTCTTTTGCTAATGCAATTTTTATTGATGACTTTCTGGTGAATACAGAACATAGACCAGGCTGGCAGGACGAGTGTAGAGTAGCAGTTGACGACGATGGAAATTTCTACATAACATATACTAATATCTTTTATGACTTTTCGGATGGAAGTTACGATAGCGCCTTCGGTTATATCACAAAGTTTGCACCAAATGGAATGAAACTGTTGGGGCCTGTTCTGGCAACTCCCAAGAGTATGTTCATAAACTACGGGGGGATGTTAGAAGTTAGTCCTGCTGGCAGAATAGCTGTTACTTGGTCACTTACCCCTCAGATATTCGTATATCCAGTCCATCCTTATGTTCTTATGCTTGACACCGACTTGAATGTAATCAAACCGTTATTCCGCGTAGATACGGTCTTTGATTCCCTGAACGGGCCCTACACCAATGTCGTAGACCTAGATATGGATGACCGGGGCTTTTTTACCATCATAATGCCACAACCAAAAGCCTCTCCGGATACCAGTTTTTCCAGAGATTTGACTCTTTAGGAGATCGGATCGGAGACTTTATGTTGGCCGAGACCCAGGATTGTCTTCCTTGTGGCGGAACCCAGATACCTCAGCTAGGAGTTTCGGAAAATGGCAAGATCGCCTTAGCGCTGAACGGTCACATCTAGCCAGAGACATACTGGTACCCCGTCTCGAGAGTGTTTGATAGCACGGGTTCTCCTACTCTGAACAGAGTGATGGTCTCATGTGACGGAGACACATCGTATCCCACCTGTGGGGCGAGTGTGGAAACTTGTTTTGTGGGAGGCTTTGGAGGAGACGTAGCCATCCAGGACAATGGAAACTTTTTGTACGTGTTCAGTGGATGTGATGGTCACCCATTGACGGATTATGTCTACAGTCGCATGTTCGATAGTTTGGGCAATCCCCTTACACCAATACAGAAAATCACTACGGCAAACCCGATGACGGTCTGGCTCTTTCCTGTAATAATTCCAGATCGGCGTGGAGGTTATCTAGCAGCCTGGACAGATTCTCGGAATCAGGAAGACGAAAATGGTCGCCGAGATCTGTTTCTTCAACGCTTTGATAGCCTGGGCAAGCCGACCGGCATTAACTTTAGGGTAAATAACTTCAGGAGCTCGAAAGGATTCGAAGAGGTTTCCATAGGCATAGCCTGTGACGGTCAGAGGGTATATGTGGTCTGGTCCGATAGACGAGACTTCAATAATTGGAATTGGGATATATATGCTCAGGTTATGGACTTGGATTTAGTCGGGACTTATATCATAGGTGATGTTAACTTTGACCAACAGATTTCACTTGCGGATGTAATATTCTCAGTCAGTTATCTCTTTAGAGGAAATCCTTTACCAGAGGGGGATATCCTAGTAGCTGATGTGAACGGTGACTGCACCGTCAGCTTGTCAGATGTGATTTACATGGTGAATTGGGTTTTTGGCAAGGGACCCCCATTTGTGCCGGGCTGCTTGCCATAAGAAATAGCCCATAGACCAAGGCTGTCCCCAGCCTGGGAATCCCCACAATAATGATTCGCCCAGCTTGCCACGGGCTGAGGCTACGGCTTCTACCCAGTTTGCTCTTTATTCGATAATTCTTATATTCCTGCTGCTCCTACAAAGACTATCCATGGAACCGAACCCGGACCGCTTGCAGCAAGAAGTTGAAAACCTCCGCTTGGCAGTGGAGGAGCTCTCTTTGTTAAACGAGATTGCGGTGGCCATCGGCTCTCTGTCTGAAGTCTCCGCCATCACCGATCTAATAGTCTCCAAGTGCAACCGTAAGCTCAAAACCGAGCAGGGGTGTATCCTGCTCTTGAGCGAGGATGAAACTTCTCCCTTCAAAACCTACGTCCGCAAGATAGAACGCCCCACAACTCAGTTCCCCATTCATGTCAGCACCACACTAATGGGGTGGATGATTAAGAATCAGAAGCCTTTAATGATAAATGACCTCCCCAATGACGAGCGCTTCCAGAATCTGGCCTTAAAGACCGATTTTAAGTCTTTACTCTTGGTCCCTTTGAAGCATCGAAACAAGCTGACCGGCCTGTTCGCCACGTTCAACAAGGCCGGTGAGTTTGATATGAGCGACCAGCGCCTTTTGTCCATTGTGGCCGGCCAGTCCGCCCAGATAATAGAAAATGCCCGCCTGCGGGAGGAAGAAAAGAAACTGCAGGAGATCGAAAAAGAGCTCTTGGTCGCACGGGAAATTCAACAGGGGCTTTTGCCGAAATTTGTCCCCCAGATCCCCGGCTTTGATGTCTTTGGATACACTCTGCCGACTAAACAGGTGGGGGGTGATTATTTTGACTTTGTCTTGCTGCCGGACGGCAGACTCTCATTCGGTATAGCCGACGTCTCCGGCAAGGGGACCCCGGCGGCTTTATTGATGGCCAATCTACAGGCCACTCTTCGCAGTCAGATCTTGGCCGACTGTGATCCAGCCAAGGCGGTCGCCAATGCCAACCGACTGTTGTGCCGGAGCGTGGAGACGGGAAAATTCGCCACCCTGGTGCATGGCTGCCTGGATCCGAAGGCAAGAAAGCTGGCCTATGTCAACGCCGGCCATAACCCCCCTTTTCTTTTCCGGGGGAACGAGCTTTTGACACTGGATAAGGGGGGCCTGCTGTTGGGTGTTCTGGAGAGCGCTCCCTATGAGCAGGGGGAGGTCGCTTTAAAATCCGGCGATGTGCTTATAATGTACACTGACGGCATAACTGAAGCCCACAATGAGACCGAGGCTATGTTTGAAGAGGAGCGCCTGATTCAGGCGGTGAACGAAAACTTCGGACTTTCGGCCAGAGAATTGGCGCAAAAGATTGTCAAGGAAGTACAGGCCTTTCAGGGCTTGCAGCCCCAGAGTGACGACATTACCCTGGTGATTGTCAAAGTCTCATGATAAAAGTCCTCCTGGTGGGGATGCTCTGTCTGATCTGGGGCTCCACCTGGCTGGCCATAAAGATTGGCCTGGAGGATTCCCCTCCCGTCCTGGGGGCCGGGTTCAGGTTTGTGCTCTCCTGCCTGATACTCTTCTCCATTGTCCACTGGAGAAAATTACGCTTAGCCAGAAGCAAAAGGGACTGGCAAAACATTGTCATCCCCGGGTTCTTTGCCTACTTTCTCTCCTACGGCCTGGTTTACTGGGGGGAACAGCACATTAATTCCGGACTGGCCGCGGTTTTGTTTGCCACTTTTCCCTTTTGGGTGGCGGTCTTTGCTCATTTTATGCTGCCCAATGAAAAATTCAATCCGGTGAAATTATTCAGCCTTCTGGTTGGCTTCTCCGGCATCTTGATAATTTTCTGGGACAATCTGCATCTATCCGGTTCGACTGAAAACGCACTGGGAATGTTCGCTTTGTTGAGCAGTGGGGCCAGTTCCGCTTATGCCGGAGTGCGGACCAAAAGGGATCTGCACCATGTCGACCCGATTGTGATTTCGGCTCAACAGATGCTGGTGGGGATGCTGTTGCTTCTGATAGTTGGTTTTACCTTTGAGGATATTAAGACTTTCCAGATTACCCAGAAGTCCGTGGGGGCCCTGCTGTATTTGGCACTGTTTGGCTCGGCTCTGGCTTTTTCGGTGTATTTCTACCTGTTGAAGACTACGGATGCCACTAAGCTTTCGCTGATTGCCTTTGTGACCCCGATGGTGGCTCTGGTTCTGGGATGGCTGGTTGCGGACGAAAAGATTACCGCCAGACTTCTTCTAGGTGCAGCTCTGGTGGTGGTGGGGATTGTGATGCTGGTTTTCTTGGGGAAGGAACAAGTTTTGCTGGAAGATTAGACTCGTCTCTCAGGGAACGCTGCCGCAGCAAGCTCCCGAAGGCACCGGCTCCCAGTTTCCCCCCGGCTTCTGAAAGAAGAAATAAGTCGCTTCGATTACGTCAGCCAGACTGACCTTTCCATCCCCGTTCCAATCCCCGCGGCAGAGTAAACCGGAGAGCCAACAGAGATTGGAATTGGCCGGGCAAGAAGGATAATTGGAGTGGCCGTACATATAGTTTATTATGCTTACAACGTCTGAAAAAGATAAATCTCCATCGGCGTTGGCATCTCCCGTTTTGGGGCTGGAAGCGGTGCAGGGGGAATATTTGATGGTGACGATGTCGAATGAAGTTAAGCCTCCGTCGCTGAAGCCTGTGACGTAGATGTTTCCGGCCAAATCAGCGGTAATGGCTACGGCCTGATCGATTCCGGCCGGTCCGGAATATCTTTCGCTCCAGACTTCGCTGCCACCGGAGGAATATTTCACCGTGGCAAAATCATAATCCGCTCTGGTAGTCTTATCATACTGGTGGCCGGTGGTATGGACGTTACCGTTACTGTCAATGGCCAGGGCAGCGGCAAAATCTCCTCCGCCGGAGGGGCCACTGAATCTTTTTGCCCAGATTTGATTGCCGTTGGGGTCGTACTTCAAGGTGGTTAAATCATAGGAGGTGCCGGCCCCCCAGCTGGTTCCACAGCAGAACAGATTACCGCTCTTATCCAAGGCTAAATCGACCGGAAGAGAATGCTCATAGAAAAGGCCTTGATAATACTTAGTCCACAAAAGGGTGCCGCTAGAATTGTACTTTACGGTACAGAAGCGGTAAGCTTTGTCAGTTCCCCACAGCCAGCTCTTGCCGGTAATATAGACGTTTCCATTGACGTCAACTGCCAGAGAGGTGGCCTGGTCGGCGTCCCGGTTCTGATTGAATCTTTTCTCCCATAAAAGAGTACCGCCGGATGAATATTTCAGCGTAGCAAAGTCCCAGGAATTATTTCCCCAGCTCCTGCCGGTCAGGTAAAGGTTGCCCAATCCGTCCAGGGCCAGATCACTGGGCTCATCGGAGTTTGAGCCGGGTCCGTCGTAGCGTCTGACCCAGAGCTGGTTGCCGTTGGAGTCATACTTGATGAGGGCATAGTCATTAGAAGTTCCGGCACCCAAGCTTTTACCGGCCACGAACAGGTTGCCGTTTTGATCCACAACCAATTCACTGGCCTGGTCGATGCTGCTGGCCGGCCCATTGTACGATTTGGCCCACAGCCGGGCTCCGGCGGGAGAAAATTTGATGATCAAGAAATCGTCAACTGTACCGGAATTGACGGCGTAACCGGCAACATAAACATAGCCGTTCCGGTCTACTGCCATGGCCAAAGGTCGGTCATCTCCGTTGGCAGAACCGTTGTAGCGCTTCTCCCAGACCGGAGTCCCGGAAGGTGAATACTTTAAAATTACCCAATCAAATCCCGAGGTTATCCCCTGGCTGTAGCCTGCTACCAGGACATTCCCGTTATTTTCAACCACAAGGGAAGTAGCAAACTCCTGGCCGAAGCCGCCGTGATAGCGGGTCACCCAGGCCTCAAAAAGATCCTGGGCAGAGCCCAGAGAGAAACAGAAAACAGAAATTGCCAAAACCGGGCATGGTCTTACATCCTTGAGCAGACGACCTCCATATCGTTTCCTTTTCCTTCGGCTCCACTACATCCCCCGAGATGAGCCGGTGGAGCAACTCCACTGCGTTTTCATATTTAACGAATGAAAAACGGGAAATAATTGAGGAAAATCTATAATTTCCGAGGATTTATAGAAAAAAATGAATTAAATTCTGGCCGAAGATTTGTAATCCCGGCAGAGGGAGAGAAACTCTTGTTTGGACTTGAACCTTTCGAAATGAGGATCTCTTTTTGCTTCGCAGGGGGTGGGTGATAGAGGATTAGCGAAAGCTTTTTTGAGGATCTCCAGAGTTTTTTCCGAGTCGTTCTGCAAGGCATACACCCGGGCTAAATCGTAAAGTATGCTTCCGTTCTCTGGGTCAAGATTAAATGCTTTTAAGGCGGCTTCGCCGGCCTCCGGCAATCTTTTAAGTGCGGTCAGGGCCAGGCTCAAGGTCGAGTATAAAAGAGCGTCCTGGGGGTCCTCGGTTATCTGTCTTTTGCACAATACTACCGAAGAATCGTAAGAAGCGGCGGCCATCCACTTTTCTTCCTTGTGATGATAGGCTAGGCCCAAAAAGTAATAAGCCCGGTAATCAAACAATCCCAGCTCTATTGATTTCTTAAAAGCTTCAATGGCCAGATCGGGCTGTCCTTCCATCAGATAGGCCCAGCCCAAATCCAGATGGATGTTCGGCTCCATCACGTATTCGGAAGCCCTCTGGTAATTCTCCATGGCGGTGCGGAAGTTTCCCATTCTCTGATAGATCTGTCCTTTTTGATAGTAAGCCCGAAAATAGTCCGGGGCAATGTCTATGGCTTTATCAAACATTTCCAATGCCTTTTTGTCGTCTTTGGTGTCCTGATAAGCCAGGCCCAATAAAAGATAAGTTTCCTTGTCCAAAGGCTTGATCTGGATGGTCTTTTGTCCGGTCTGGATGGCTTTCTGCAACTGTCCCTGCTCCAAAAAAAGCCAGGCCAAAGAGCGGTGCCCTTCGGTGTATTCCGGGTTCAGGAGCACCGACTTCTGAAATTCACTTTCCGCCTCGGCATATTTCTTTCTGAACTGGTAGACTCTGCCCAAAGCCCGGTGCGCCTCCGGCAGGGAAGAATCCAGATTTAAAGCCCGCTTACAGCATCTTTCGGCCTCATCCAGCCAGGCTAAGGACTTATCAAAATAAGCCATGTATTTAGTCACATAGGCGTCCCCTAAGCCGGCATAGGCTAAGGCAAAATCGGGGTCAATTTCCAGAGCCTTTTCAAACATCCGGATGGCGAAATCGACGTTGGCTTTGCCGGCCTGGGAGTAATAATCTCTGCCTTTCAGATAGAAATCATAAGCCTGAATGTTGGTGGTGGGTTTCTTGACGATTTCATTAATTTCAGTGGGGGACAGCTTTAATTTCAGGGCCGATACTATTTTTTGCGAAACGGTATCCTGAATCTCAAATATGTCTTTGAGTTCCCCGTCGAACTTCTCGGCCCAGAGATGGAATCCCTCTGATACCGAAGTCAGCTGAGCTGTAATTCTCAGTTTCTCCCCGAATTTCTTCACGCTCCCCTGCAGGATGTAATCCACTTTTAATTCCTGTCCGATTTCCCGCACGTCCCTAGGGATCTCCTTGTAGGGGATGACCGATGAGCGCGGGGCGACTTTCAGAGAGCCGATGCGGGATAGATCGGTGATAATCTCGTCTGTGATTCCGTTGGCCAGGTATTCGTTCTCTTTGGTAGGGGATAAGTCTTCAAAGGGCAGGACTGCTACCCCCTTTACAGCCTCTTTTTCTTTGACCGGTGTAACTCTTACCAGAGTCCCGGCCTGGGCTTTCCTCAAATCCTCCAGCATCTGGTCCAGGCTCTGGTAGCGCTGCTCTTTGTTCTTGACTAAGGCTCTGGAAATGACGCTTTCAATGGCTGGGGCTATATCGTTTCTAATTTGGGTAGGGGTTAAGGGCTCCTCATATACTATCGAGTACATGATGGCCATGGGATGCATTCCCTTGAAGGGAAGTTGTCCGGTCAAAAGCTCGTACAAAACAATCCCTAAAGAGAAAATATCAGAGCGGCCGTCCAACTCCTCTCCCTGCACTTGTTCAGGGGACATATAGGCCGCGGTTCCCAGGGCTTTTCCGGCCAGGGTAATGGTGCCTGAGCCTTTCAGTTTAGCCAGTCCAAAGTCGGTTATTTTGGGTCTGCCGTCAGAGGTGAGAAGAATATTCTCTGATTTGATGTCCCGGTGAATTATTCCCCGTTTGTGGGCCTGAGCCAGCCCCTCGGTGACGGCAGAGGCTATCTCCATGAAACGGTCGGTGGAGACATTGCTTTCAGACAAAAGTTTTTTCAGGTTTCCCCCGTCGACATACTCCATGCTGATAAAGGAATTGCCGTTGACTTCGTCGATTTCATAGATGGTGATGATATTGGGGTGATTCAAGGCCGAAGCGGCCTGGGCTTCCTGGATGAACCGCTGCTTTTCCTCGGAATCCATGGTTACGGCATGGGGGAGGAATTTTAAGGCGACGGTGCGGTTTAATTTGGTGTCCACCGCCTTGTAGATGACTCCCATGCCCCCCTCGCCGATTTTTTCCTGAATCTGGTAGTGCGTGATTATCTGGCCTTCCATAAGTCAGAAATTAAGAATCTAGGACGTCTTTAGCAAATGGT
>Ga0154806_140_pt1 | contig 37287 bp, 37 predicted proteins | sample Rifle2008BG16ft_FD_105814 | JGI IMG/M metagenome (GOLD analysis project Ga0154806, IMG submission 105814) | candidate division Zixibacteria bacterium RBG_16_50_21
TGGGATCACACCCCTTATCAGGCTCCAGGTTCACCTGACCAGCCCGGAAATTTTGGATTCATAGTCATCGATATGCAAGCCAAACATGCAAGCTTCTGGGCTACTAAGAGACATGATGTCAACCGCCCAGATTTGAAGTTGGAGCAGTTCAGCGTCTCCTATTTGAAAAGCTTGGGGAAGTAATTAACCCAAACTAAAGCAGAGATATTTAATCTTCTTGCCTGACTGCAGATGCTTGCGTTCATAGGCGGTCTGGGTGATCAATAAAACGTCTGGCTCCGGGAGGCCGTACAAGTCCGGTATGATTTGACGTGTGCAGCAGTTCTCTGATTTCAAAGTCTCGAGGGTGTAATTGAAAAGGCCTTCGTCATCTGTTTTTAGGTGAATTAAACCGCCCCTCCTTAGAATTGCCCTGTACAAATTTAGAAACCTGGGAGATGTTAGCCTCTTCTTAGCCTTTCCCTTTCTAGGAAAAGGATCCGGAAACGGAATCCACATCTCAGCTACCTCACCAATAGAGAAGAATTCGTCTATTCTCTCAATTGGGGTTCTCAAAAAAGCAGTATTGTTAAGATTCTGCTCCAAAGCAGTCTTTGCTCCTCTCCACAGCCTGGCCCCCTTGAGGTCAACTCCTATGAAATTACGGTTCGGATATTCTTGTGCCAGAGCTATGGTATACTCTGCCTTTCCGCAAGCTAATTCCAATGTGATCGGATTCGGATTCTTAAAGTAGTCCGAGTTCCATTTTCCTTTGAGGTCAACCCAGTGCTGAAAGGCGTTGGGAAAGGTGGACAATTCAGCAAAACGCTGGAGTTTCTTAACAGTCACAGACTGAAGATAATAAGCTTTGAACTGCCAGTAAAGCTGTTGGGCGATAGCCTATTCTACTGATAAACAAGGGATTAGAAAAAATCATGTAAAACTTCGAAAAAGCATTGAAATCTCTCAGACATCTCTCGTATATTTCAGTAGATTCTGAATATACTGATAAACCTGAACAATCTAAATCAGGAGCTTTGGAATGGCAAAAAAGAGTCAATCTGGTTGTTGTGCCCCCAGTGGTGAAAGCTGCTGCCGGGTGGAGTCGCTGGTCAGCGTTGATGAACGGGGTCAGTTAGTTCTCCCCAAAGAGTTGCGGGAGAAAGCCAAAATCAAGGCCGGAGACAAGTTCGCCTTAATTAGCTGTGAGAGCGAGGGCGAGGTCTGCTGTATTGCCATGGTCAGATCCGACCAGTTCGCCGGCAAGATTAAGGAATTTCTGGGTCCGTTGCTGAAAGATATCATTGGTTGAACTAACCGAAAATTCAGGAGAACTAGAATGAACCAGGAAAAAGTCAAGCAAGCCATACGCAAGAACTACGCCAAGATCGCCATTCAACGAAGCAGTTGCTGCGCTCCGCCTAATTCCTGCTGTGGTGGGTCAACTACTGCAGCAGACATAAGCAAGAATTTAGGATACTCGGAGGAAGAACTTACCTTAGCGCCTCCTGAAGCTAATTTAGGCCTGGGCTGCGGAAACCCGGTTGCTCTGGCTTCCCTGCAAGAGGGAGAAAATGTACTGGACCTGGGCTCCGGAGCAGGTCTGGACTGTTTTCTGGCAGCGGCAAAAGTAGGTGATGGGGGAAGAGTTATCGGTGTTGACATGACCCCGGAAATGGTAACAAAAGCCAGAGAGAATGCCCGGCAGGGGAACTATGCCAATGTCGAGTTCAGGCTGGGTGAGATTGAAAATCTTCCGGTTGCAAGTAACAGTATGGATGCAGTCATATCAAATTGCGTCCTTAATCTGGTTCCCGACAAAAATAGAGCCTTCCGGGAAACCTTCCGGGTGCTAAAGCCGGGCGCGAGGTTGATGATCTCGGATATAGTGCTGCTGGAAGAGTTGCCGGAGTCTATAAAGGGCTCCATTGAGGCTTATGTCGGCTGTCTTTCCGGAGCCATATTGAAACATGACTATCTGAAGGCGATACTGGCGGCTGGCTTCCGAGAGGTTGAAATAGTAGAAGAGGCGCCGTTCTCTCTTGAACTTACGATTAACGATCCAACCGCCCAATCGATAATCGAAAACTCGGGAATCTCTACAGCCGAAGCAAAAAAATTGGCCAAGCAGGTGTCGAGCGTCAAAGTTCGGGCGGTCAAGCCGGCCTAGGACGTGAATTCCGGAGACTAAAACCTGACCGAATAAAAAAGGCTGCCTTAGCCGAATATTCAGGAAAGGCAGCCTCATGTTTTATGGAATCTGCTATTCCACCAACTTCTCCATCTTTCCAACCAGCCGGTCAAACAGCTCAATCACCGCCAGAATCGGCTCCGGCTTAGTCATATCCACCCCGGCTTTCTTGAGTAGCTCAATCGGATAATCAGAAGAGCCTGATGCCAGGAAATCCATATATCGTTTCTTTGCTTGGACATCACCCTTGGAAATGTCTTCTGCCAATGCCACCCCTGCCGCCTGACCGGTGGCGTACTGAAAGACATAATAGTTGTAGTAAAAATGCGGAATCCTTGCCCAGCCGATGGTGTTGATGGAGTCGACGGTCAATTCCGGTCCCCAATACTTCTCCAGAAGCTCCCTATACAGCTTACTCATAGACTCCGAGCTCAATGCCTCTCCCTTCTCAGCTTTTTCGTGAATCGCTAATTCAAACTCGGCAAATAAAACCTGTTGGTAGAAGGTTCCCCTTATCTGCTCGATGAAGTAATTGGTCAGGTAGAGTCTCTGCTGGGGGTCAACCGTCTCTTTCAGCAATTCATTCATCAAAAGAACTTCATTGGTAATCGAGGCCACTTCGGCAACAAAAGTCGAATAGTCTTGATAGACGAATGGCTGGGTCCTATTAGTATAAAGCGATTGCATGGAATGTCCCATCTCATGGGCCACGGTGAATACATCCTCGAGAGTACCGTTGAAATTCAGTAATACATAAGGGTGGGTCGTATATGCTCCCCAGCTGTAAGCGCCGCTCCCTTTCCCTTGCGTTTCGTAGACGTCAATCCAGCCAGAGTGAAAACCTTCTGTCATGTCTTTTATATAGGTTTCGCCAAAGGGAGAGAGCCCGTTGGTAACTACCTCTTTGGCTTGCTCATAAGTAAACTCCATTTTAGCTTGCGGAACCAGGGGAACGTAGAGATCGTAAGCATAGAGCTCTCTCAACTTCAGGACTTTTTTCCGCAATGCCGTATAGCGGTGCAGGGGTTTCAAGTTTTCATTTACGGTTTTGACTAGATTATGATAGACCGAAGTTGGAACGTTGTTAACATCTAGGGATGCCTCTAAACTGGAATTATACTCTCTGGCCTTGGCGAGGAAGATGTCCCTGGCAACGTTAGCACTTAAATTGGCACCCAGAGTATTAAAGTAATTAAAATAGGCGGAATTAAAAGCCCGGTTGGAATCTTTACGCAGCCTTCGATTAGTCGATTCCACAAATTTCTGATAGCGGGCCTTGCTCAATACGACCTTCTTCCCCTTTTCATCCTTGATAATTCCGTATTTGATATCTGCATTGTCCAGCATTTCGAAAACAGTCGAGGGGCCCCGAGCCAAGTCTCCCGCCAAGGCAAGAATCTCCTCTTCTTGGGGTGACAAGATGTGAGCCTTGGTGCGGAAAAGGTCTTCCATATAATGGCGATAGATTATCAGCCCCTGGTCATATTTTAGGAAGGATTTGAGCTTCGCTTCTGGAATCGCCGTAATCTCCGGCTCGATAAAGGCCAGGGCCTGATTCACTCTGGTTCGTAATGAACCAGCTCTGTCAGACATCTCCTGATAAACTGGCAACCGGTTATCCTCATCCCTTTTCATGTAGGAGTAGACATACAGCCGGTCTAGAATACTGGAGAGGGTATCCCTTAGGGCCAGGCAGTTTAATAGCTCTTTGCTTGATTTTGATAATTGCCCTTTGAATTTGCCGAATTGGGGAAGGAGTGTTTCGACCTTTTTGTAATCCGTTTCCCAGAGAGCATCGGCGGCATAAATATCTTCCAGCCTCCATTGGTATACGTCCTCGATATCTTTCCGCTCCGGAACCGAGCCTGTGGTGGACTGAGAGAAACCAGTCGCAAAGGCTAGACAGGTCAAAAGGGCCATCAAACTTAATAAAGTATGGATTCTGAGTTTGTTCATTGATTCCTCTCTCCTAAGCAAGCACAATATTGGTGTTTGGTTTTAAAACATTGAAGGCGACAATATAGTTCCTGCTGAAAGGCAGGTCAATCTTTCCTTAAATCCACTATGGTCGCACCCCAGGAGCCACCACTCCCCTCCTCCTGCCAATAGGACGACACCTTTGGATGCTTTTCTAGAATGGAATGGACTAAAGCGCGGAGAGTTCCGCTCCCCTTTCCATGGATTATCCTGAGTTCAGTAATCTCCTTTTCCAAACAGGCCTCAATATAATCAGGAATTAAGGTCTTCACCTCATTGGGGGAGAAAGTGTGCAAATCCAGGGTGCCATCTATGGGCTGGTCAATAAACTCTGGAAAATTCTCATCCATGACTAGGCGTGGAATTCAACGATGTCACCGTCAGAAAGAACGTCGTCCTTTCCGATCATCTGGCCGGAATATTTTCCTTTACCCCACACCCGGGCGTATTTCAATTTGTGAGCAAAATCCTTGTGAATTTCGAAAGCTGCGTCTAAGAGTTTGCTATTTCTCTTTAAAATGACTGGATCGTTTAAATCCGGCTCCTTGCCCGGAGTCTTGGTGTACACTCGGATCACATTCAGCAATTCGAATATTGTCTGCTTCAATTGTTCCAGATTCGTGCCATGTATAGCCGAAACTGCAATTATTGGAAACTTGGATCCCCATTCCTTTTTCAGTGAATCAAGACTTTCCTGGCCTGAATCCAAATCGGCTTTGTTAGCAATCAGTAGAGTCTTTTTATAGGCAAATCCCTCATCAAGATTGGCAGGCGGTAGGTCAACCAGCCTGATGTGCACGCTTTCTAATCTGGATAAAACCAATTCAATTTGCCGAGTTATATCAGGAGAGGAAATGTCGACTACCAAAACAATAGCATCGGCATTCCTGATTAAACTGGAAAGCTCGGTCTCGAAGCGCTCGGCAGAAATGGCCGGAGTGTCGACTAACTGAATCTGAATATTCTCAAAAGGCATCATTCCTGGCAGAATTTTCTGAGTGGTGTAGGGATAGGGAGCAATTTCAGGATGGGCCGAAGTCAGGGAGGCCAGAAGCTGGGATTTACCGGTATTAGGCGGGCCCAGAATCACAATCTGCCCTGCTCCTTCCTTGACTGCGAAGAAGTCCGACTCCCGGTGGTGAGCCCCCTTCTTCTTTAGAGACTCTATTTTTAATCGCGAAATCCTGTGCTTGATATCGGCCTGAAGCTTTTCAGTCCCCTTGTGTTTGGGGATGGTGGCCAGCATTTCCTCCAGAGCTAAAAGTTTCTCCGGGTCGGTCTTAGCCTGTTTGAAGCGCTCTTCGGCCTTAAGGTATTGGGGAGTGAGATTGGCTGGCATCTATTTCATTTTTTTTGCCAGTTAATACTCGAAGATTCTAATTGGAGCCTGCCGACTCCAGAAATTGTCTACAGTATTTCTTCTTTCTTGAATTCTTCTCTTAACACCCGGTAGAGATTCTTAGCCAAATCCTTTCTGATGTTCCCTCGAGGAATTTCCAAAACCTCGATTTCCAAAGTTCTGTCGGCAAACTCAATCTTAATTCGGCTGTTGACCTGAACCTCCTTGGCCGGCTTGGCTATCATCCCGTCCACGTATACCAGCCTCCCCTCACAGGCCTCTTTGGCCATGACTCTGCGTTTGATAATCCGGCATCCGGAGAGAAATTGGTCGATTCTCAACTTAACTTTCCGGCTTGACCTCCACGTAAATCTTCTTCCTTAAGTCAGCCACCCACTTCTGAATCTCCTCCCCGGTCTTGTGTCTTTTGGCCAGTTCTTTGACGGAATCCCAGTCGTCTTCCAGGGTCAATTCTCTTTTCTCCTGGCGTTCTTGCAATTTGAAGATGTGTATGCCGTATTGGGACTTGGTTGGAGGTGAGATTTCACCGGGCTTTAGGTCGGAAATGGCTTTCAGAAAGACCGGTTCCAAAACCTCGACCGCAACCCAGCCCAAATCACCTCCCAGCTTTTGAGAGGTGGGATCCCCGGAGAACTCCTGCGCCAAAGAGCCGAAGTCAGCCCCACTCTCAAGAAGCTGGTAAAGGCTGTCGGCCAGCCTTTCAGCCCGGCTTTGGTCCTCTGCGGAAGGAGTGGTCAGAATCAGTATGTGCCGGGCCCGCACTTGGTCGGCCTTTCTCTCCTCAACCTTGATCAGGTGAAAACCATAGGCTGTGGAGACCACGCCGCTGATTTCACCTGGAGCTAGACTGAAGGCCACTCTTTCGAAGGTTGAGTCCAGTTCTCCCCTGCTGAAAAACCCCAAGTCACCTCCGGTTTTGGCGGTAGGGTCCTGGGAATGGGTTTGGGCCAGAAAAGAAAAATCTTCACCGGCCAAGGCTTTTTGGCGAATTGACTCGGCGAAGCTCTCAAGTGAGTCCAAGGTCTTCTGGCTGGGTTTCATCGGCAAAAGAATGTGGGAGAGCTTGACAGAGGCGGGCTGGGAGGGCAGGCTGTCCCGGTAAGCGTTATAGAAGTCTCTGACCTCCTTGGCGGAGACGGTCACCTTGGCCAAGCGCTGATTGATCAATCTTTCCTTTAGGATCTGACTGCGCACGTCTTGTCGGTATTTAATCTTCAACTCCCGGACGGTCAAATTCTCCTCGGCCAGTTTCTGCGAAAATTCCTCCTCGCTGGAAAACTGGCTCTTAATTTTCTGCAGATGCTCTTCTAAGGCCACCTCCACTTCATGGGGAGTCACCCGTAGGGTGGTGTCCTTCTCGGCCTGGGTCTGAATCAGGCGGTCGTTGATCATTTGCTCCAATAGCTGAGATTTGAGCATCCTCATCCGGGCAGGCTCATCAATTTTTTGTCCGGTCTGAGCCAAATAGACTTGCAGCTGAAATTCCAATTCCGATTGAAGAATAATCTGGTCGCCAACTACCGCTATGATTCTGTCTAAAATCTGCTCTGCTCTTGAGACAGGTACGGACAATAAGCCCAGAAGCCCGAGCCAGCCGATAACTTTAAGGAATCTTCTACAGACTGTCATCCTCGACCTTTTCGATTTTACCCTCCGGCCCCACTTTGATTTTCAACGGAAGCTGTCCTTTGATGCTCTGTCGCGATCCCTGGGGACGGGAAGTCATCAAGGCCGCCAGCTTCTCGCTTACCTTCTGCCAGTATAGATCGGGATAGACCTCCACCTGGTCAACCCGCTTGCGGGCCTCAATCCAGTTATCAAAAACTGATTTTTTCTTATCCTCGTAAGCCAGCCCCCTCAAACGCGGCTGCACTTCCTCGAATTTGAGCTGCTTGGAGGGAGTTCGCTCCAAAAGTTTGATGACCGAGAACTTGTCCCGGAACGGAACCGGACCGACAATCTGGCCCTTCTTGGCCCCCTTGACCGCCTCGAAAAGGATGGCGCTGTTGGAAGTGGTGATGGAGTCTAATACCCCCCCCTTCTCTTTCATCCCCGGTCTCAAGGTGTGCTGTCGGGCTATTCTGGCCAAGTCGGCTCCGGCCCGGATCTGTTTGGCCAATTTGTCCCCCTCCTCTTTGGAGGCTACCAGCACTTCCTGGATCTTGACCATTTCCGGAGTCTGAAATTGTTCTAAGTGGGAGTCGTAGTAGTCTCTTAAATCCTGATCTGTAACCTTGAGGTCCATCATAATCATGTCATTGCGCATCTTGTCGGCCATCAGGCTCTCCTTGATGGTCAAAATGTTCTTCTTGAAATCGGGACGGCTATCTGCCTTTCTTTTCTGAGCTTCCTTCTCCAAAAGATCTCCCATCACTATCTGAAACGCCAGCTGTTCGACCTTGTCCTTCTCTAAAAGAGAGCCCCGCTGGAACTGAGGAATACGGGCATACTGGTTCATAAAATCCTGTATGGTAATCTCTCCTCCCTTATACTCCACCAAGGGGAGGTTACGCTCGGACTCGGAGAAAAGCTCTGGCTTCAAATAAGAGCCGCTGGGCTTTTTGGTGGGGCTGAGCGGGTCGTTTTTGGATTCCAGGCTGTCGCGTTCTACCAGTAAACTGTAAGCTGCCTGGTCCAATTTGACCTCTGATTGCTCTTTCAGTTGATCCAGAAATTCCTGAGTGAGTCTGGTCTGCTTGGCAAATTTGATCCGCTCTTTTTGGAATTTCATCACTTCTTCATGGGGGCGCTGCTCTAATTTCTTGATTTCCTCCAATTTGATTATATGCCAGCCAAACGGGCTTTTGACCGGCTTGGAAATCTGGCCCGCTTTCAGCTTCCAGGCCGCTTGTTGAAATTCGTCCACAGTACTCCCCCAGGAGACCAATCCTAAATCTCCTCCGCTCTCTTTGGCTCCCGGCTCAATCGACTTCTCTTTGGCCAGCTGTTCGAAATCAGCCCCTTTTTTAAGCTGTTTGTATATCTCCTCAGCTTCGGCCTGCTCTGTTATTAGTATATGCCTGAGTTTGCGCTGCTCGCCCGATTTATTATAGTAATCTTTTAGCTCTTTGGTAGTTGGTTCGGCTTTTTCCAGAATGACCATCTTATAGAGCTCATCAATTAGAAGCCGTGGCTTTTGTTCATCAATCAGGATATTGATTTCCCGGTCCTGGTCTAACTTAGCCTGATAAGCGGCCCGGATCAGAAGCTGGTTATAAACCAGACTATCCAAGAAGGATAAAGCCGCCCGCCTCTGTTCGAGGCTGTCTTCAAAATACTCCAAAGACTGGACGAATTTCTCGTCTAGGCTTTCAAAAGTGATTTCTTTATCCCCTACTTTGGCAATAATGGTATAGTTCTCAGTCTTGGCGTTACAGGCCAAAATCAGAGTCAAGACGTAGACCACACCCCACCAGCTAAAATACCTTCTCATTTTTCCTCCACAATGCTTGGTTATCATCGGATCATCAAATTGGGCTGTCACCTGACCCGGCCGGATATATGGCTTTCGGCCGCAATCCGTTTTTCAAATCTTTTAATATAGCTCCTGGGAAAGGGATTGCAATAGCTTTGTCACCCACTCCAGATTGAAGTCTTGATCCCGACCAGTTTTCACGGCTACTTCCAAACCGCCCTGACTCTTGAATTCTGCCGGTAATTTGATCTGACCAGACAGCTTTTCCATTCTTTCCCTGTTCCAGCGTGCCTGAGGAGAGTATACCCATTTCAACTGTTTGTCTTGCAGGACAATTTTTTCTATCAGATGCATTTGGGCGGCAATCCTTAACCGGCATATCCTCAAGAGCATGCCCGTTGGTTCGGGAATCGGGCCAAACCTGTCCTTCAATTCTGATTCTACTTCCCTTAACTCCTCCGGGTTCCGGGCTTCGGACAATTTGGTATAGATCTCGATTCTCTGGCGAGGCTCGGCTACGTAGTCCTGTGGGAGGCAAGCTTCTAAGCTGGTCTCAATCTTGGACTGGACCGATAATCCCCGCTTTTCACCTTTTAATTCCTGGACTGCCTCTTCAAGCAGTCGGAAATAGAGATCAATCCCCACTTCCTCTATATAGCCGTGCTGTTGGGGACCCAAAAGGTTTCCCGCCCCCCGGATTTCTAGGTCTTTTAATGCCAGCTGGAAGCCTGAGCCTAACTCTGAGAATTGCTCCAAAGCCTTGAGTCTTTTGCGGGCTGCCTCCTGTAAGGTTAAATCGGGCGGAACTAACAAATAGGCGTAAGCTTTCCGGTCGGATCGCCCGACCCTTCCCCTCAATTGATACAGTTCGGCCAGGCCGAATTTGTCGGCCCGATTGATGATGATGGTGTTGACATTGCGCATATCCAGCCCGGATTCAATGATGGTAGTGCTTAAGAGCAGGTCATATTTCCTGTCAGTAAAATCGAGCATGATTTTTTCCAGCCTGGTTTCCGGCATCTGTCCATGGGCGACAGCAACTCTAAACTCCGACAGTAGATCTTTCAGCAACCGGTACACTCCTTCGATGGTCTGGATACGGTTGTGGACAAAGAAGACCTGCCCTCCCCTCCCCATTTCATGCAAGATCGCCCGGGCAATAACCTGCGGGCTGAAGCGGACTATCTCGGTCTGAATGGAAAGACGGCCGGCCGGAGGGGTGTTGATGGTTGACATATCGCGCGCACCGAAAAGCGCCATCTGCATGGTGCGGGGGATAGGGGTGGCAGTCAGGCTGAGAACATCCACCTGCTTTTTTAGAGTTTTAATCTTCTCCTTTTGGGCTACCCCGAAGCGGTGCTCCTCATCTATGACGAGCAAGCCCAGATCCTTGAAAGTGACTTTGTTCTGCAGCAACATGTGAGTGCCGATGACGATATCGATCTTACCGGAATTCAACTCTTCCAGGAGTTTCTTTTGTTGGGTTCTGGTTCTAAACCGGGATAGCATTTCCACCCGGACCGGGAAGTCCTTCAATCTCTGGCTGAAAGTATTGAAATGTTGAAAAGCTAGTATAGTGGTCGGGACCAGAACCGCCACCTGCCTGTGATCCAGAACTGCCTTGAAAGCCGAGCGTAATGCCACTTCTGTCTTTCCATAGCCGACATCCCCGCACACTAGCCGGTCCATAGCGTGGGGTAACTGCATGTCATTCTTGACCTCTTCGATGGCCTTGAGCTGATCCGGGGTCTCCTGGTAGGGGAAGCTGGCCTCCAACTCCTTCTGCCAGACGTTATCCTGGGAGAAGGCGTAGCCCGGCTTGGCCTTCCTTTCGGCATAGAGTTTGATCAAGTCCTCGGCCATCTCCATAATGGCTTTTTTGGTGCGGGCCTTTGCCCTCTCCCAGGAGGTCCCGCCGATTTTGGAAAGAGTCGGATCCCCTTCCTTGCCGATAAACTTCTGGACTAAGCGGAATTCTTCGACCGGGACGTAGAGTTTGTCGTCACCGGCATAGTCAATCTCCAGACACTCCCTGTTCCTGCCATCTAGGTTCAGGGATCGCAGGCCCGCAAACTTTCCAATGCCGTAGTCTATGTGGACCACGAAATCTCCAGGATTTAGGCTTTTGTAAGAAGAAATGGCCATCCCCTCCTTGAACTCTCGGGGGGGGTAGCGGTTCGGGACTCTTCCGAAAATCTGGTGGTCTACCAAGACGGCCAGTCTCAAATCCGGCACTACAAATCCCGATGTCAGCGCCCCAACTTGCCAGTTAATCATCTCGCCATTCTCTTCCAGTATTTCCTGTAGTCTTTCTTTCTGTTTCTGACTGTCGCAGATCAGGCAGACGTTGTAGTTTTTCTCTTTAAATTCCTGCAAGGTCTGCTCCAGAAGTTTGAAATTCCCAGCCAGAAAGGGGGGCTCTAGCATTCCCAAATCAATTCTTTGATAATCCGAGTTTTCAGTTACCGGCAGAGCTTGCAGTAAAGCGCTCTGAAAGTTTGTAAGCCTTAATTCTATGGTATCTCCCAGCTTTTCCAGAACCGGCGAGAAAGAGGACAGATTCCTCTCGGCCAAAATGTTCTGCCAAACCCACAGGATATCTTTTTGCTTATCTTGCAACACTTCCGTCTCATCCTGAACAATCAGACTTTCCTTTGACAGATAATCCAGAACCGTGGAATCTGAATAGCCTAATAGCATGGCCAGCCATTCCCAGCCCGGCTGGTCCGATTGATAGAACTCAGGAGCCTCCAGGACTTTTCTTGACTCTGGTGGCAGCCCTTCCAATTTCCGGTTTATTTCCTCCAGACTTAGCGAGTATTCTCGGAGTGGAAGAAGGCTGACCGATTCCAGCCTGGCCAGAGACCTCTGGCTCAACACCGAAAAAGTTCTGATAGATTCTATCTGGCTGCCGAAGAATTCAATCCTGACCGGATTTTCAAGGCTGTAGGGGAACAGATCCAGGATTCCACCCCTGACACTGTACTCTCCCACCTCCTCCACCCAGGCAGTCCTTTTAAATCCTAGTCTTTCCAAAGCACTGACCAGTTCTAATAACTCCAATTCCTGTCCGGTCTCCAGATTGTAAGTGCTCTGTTTCAAGCGCTCCGGCGGCAGAGTGTGTTCAAAAAGCGCCTGAACCGGTATGACCACGATTCCTTTAGCCCCGCCGGTCATTCTTGCCAAGGCCTCCAGTCTTTCAGATATTATCTCGCTGTCTGGAGCTTCGGGTTGAAGAATATCCGTCTCCCAGCTGGGAAAAAGCCAAACCTTGTTTTTTCCTAAGAATGTTTCCAGATCGTTCTTCAAGTCCTCTGCTTCCTGGTCTTTGGAACAAATGACTGCCATCGGTCTGTCTAGCTGTTGAAATAATGACGCCAATAACCAGGCTTTCCCCGAGCCGGCCCAGCCGGAGATTACGAATTTCCTTTCCCCTTTTTCTATAGCCCGGATAAGTTCTCTCAGGCTCCCAAGCTCCAGTCCTGTCCCAATGAGATTATTTGGTGCCATTTTGTTTAGTTCTAAAATGCCGAAACCCCACTCCCGATTTTCGGGACTGGGTGCCATGCAGTTTCTGTACTATCTATCGGTCAGCTTTTCTTGCTGACTATATATCCTATCAGTTTGTAAATCAGTTTGGCAGCCAAAAACTCGCTGGCCACCTGATTCGGAACCGGCGACAGTTCCACCACGTCGAAGCCGACTACCTTCTTGTTCTCTATTACCTTACGTAATAAATCCAGGGTCTCCCCCCAGAAAAATCCCCCCGGCTCGGGAGTGCCGACCGCCGGAACAACTGCCGGGTCGAAAAAATCAAGGTCAATAGTAATGTAAACATCATTGGTAAGTCGGTCCACAACCTCAGAGACCGCAGCTTTTCTCTTTACCTCTGTGGCATAGAATAACTTGACCCTTTTCTTTTGGACCCACCGGTATTCTTCTAGGCTGATGTTGCGGATGCCGTAGCCGACTACCGGACACAGTTCCCACACCCTCCGCATGGCGCAGGCATGGCTGAATTTATTCTCCTGGTAAGTGTCTCTCAAATCAGAGTGGGCGTCCAGTTGCAAGACTGAAAGCTGGGGAAATTTCTCCAGGTGGGCCCGCACACAACCGTAAGTAATGCTGTGCTCTCCCCCCAGCATGATGACAAACTTCTTGTCTTTCAAAAGTCTCTGGCTGGCCACATAAATCTTCTGATTCATCTGTTCCGGCCCCAGGGCAGTCGGAAACATCTCGGTTGCGGTATGAATCCCGGCCTGGATGAATTCTTTCTTTAACTCTTCATCGAACCACTCCACCTGCCGGGAGGCATTTAAGATAGCCAGTGGTCCGTCCTTAGTTCCGGGTTTAAAAGATGTGGTTTGTTCATAGGGAACCGGCAGGACTGCAAATTTTGAGCTGGAATAGCTTGAAAACTCGTCCGGCAGGCCCAGAAAGTTAAAGGGGAGAAAATCGCCTGACATTAGAGCTAGGGGATTACCACTTGACCTTCAGCCCCTGCCCCATCACGAAAGAAGGCCTTTTGCGCTTCTTGATTTTTCCCTTCAGGGATTGCGCCACAGCGGTGGCCAATATGGGGAGAGCAATGGTGGCATCGGCGTAGACGGCTACCATCCTGGCTTTCTTATTGATTTTTCCCCAGGATTGAGATTCCTGGAAGGTACAGCCGGACAAACCGCCCCAGTGAGGAGCGTCAGTGGTAATTTGGATACAGTATTTATAGCCGGTGGCTTCGATTCCCAGGTGAATCGAAGCCGTAACCTCTGCCTGCTGGATGAAGTTCTTGGGTGTACCGCCTCCAACGGCGATGATGGCGGCATTGGGGGATTCCGCCACCAGGTAAGCGGTTTCCTGCACATCCTGCACTACGTTAAAGATGAACTCGCGGTTAGTCTTGGAGTTCTTGGTAGCGATGGCGATTCCTACTGAAGAGTCCGCTACGGCTGGACAGTAAATCGGAATTCCAGCCCGGTAAGCTGAGGTGACAATCCCTTTTTGTTTTCCTACAGACCAGATCTTTTTCCCCAGTAAGTGGAAAAACTCTCTGGTGGAATAGGGCCGTTTCAAGTCTAAAGTCTGAGAAAACTCCCCCATCATATGGTCCAGATTCCTGAATTCTCTCTCTTTAGCGTAAGTGTCATAAATCCGGTCGATTCCTCTCTCCTGCAGCTCTACGTCATTGACCTGATGATGGCCAATAAAATGGAACCGACCTAGACTTTCGTGCATGTCGTGGAATAAATTTGCGCCGGTGGAGACAACGCAGTCCACCATGCGATTTTCGATCAAGTAAGACACCACTCTTCTCATACCGGCGGCGGACATCGCTCCGGCCAGCCCCAAGAATATTAATACCTTGTCCTGGAGCATATCTTGCCAGATGGACATAGCCGTCGACAGGTTTCGGGACTGAAAAGAGGTCTTACCCATCTTTTCCAAAAGTCCAGCTACGTTGTCCTTTGGATCTATTTCTAAAGGAACCGTCGGCTGGGCCAAATAATCGCTCATGCTCACTCCATAATGAAGATTCCGGCCGCCAGTACCGAGGTCCATAGCCCGTTTTTATCCCCTTCGGCCGACTGGGTAACATTCATAGTTCGGACGATCTTGCCTGAGATTCTCCAGATTTCTTTTTTTTCGTCATACCCCTGGTCCAGGTCAAATTCTATCCCCAGAGTGCTGGCCAGCATGCTGGCTGCCAGGTCCTCGGCGTAGTCGCCCGACTTTTTTTCGGTCTCGCCATAGGCGTGGTGCTCGGAGAGATACCCGTACAGACTCCGGTCCTGGGGAATGGCCACTCCTACCGAGGAGGAAATCAGACGGTTGGGCTCATTGGTGGAGCTGCGGGCCATGACGCAGTAGACGATTTGCCCGTCGCTGAGGTATTTTAGTCCCTGGCTCTTGGGAATCAATTTGCAGCGGGGAGGGAAAATGGAGGAAACGGTTACTATGTTGAAGCGGGCAATGCCAGCCGTCCGTAAGGCAATCTCAAACGATGAAAGATATTCCTTATGCCTCCCCACTCCTTTTGTAAAAAACATCCTCTTGGGAACTTGGATCATCTCTCGCCTTTGCTATTCACTTTAGCAAAGCACTAATAAAAGTGATTTCTCTTCAAAAGCAAGATTTTTTTGGAACTGACGCCTCCACCCTGGAGTGAATTGACTTGTCTGCCAAGCCGGTTTATCTTCCGTCAGAAAATATGTGGTCGGGCGATAGGAGAACGAAATGATTTCCATCAGAAATAAAGTGGTCATTGTCACCGGAGCTTCTCGGGGGATAGGCAGAGCCATAGCCCAGTTGTTTGCCCGGCAGGGGGCCAAAGTGGTTCTGGCGGCGAGAAAGAGAAGAGATCTCGAACGGGTAGGCGGTCAATTGAACAAAGAGAACAAACTGACTCTGCTTATACTTTGCGATGTGACCAGCGAGAAACAGGTGAGAAATCTAGTCAGGAAGACGCTGCAGAAATGGGGGAGAATTGACATCCTGATTAATAATGCTGGGATGGGAATTCACAAGCCAGTGGCGGAATTTACGACCCGGGATTGGGACACCACTGTGGATACTAATTTGAAAGGGCCGTTTCTTTGCACCAGAGAAGTGCTGCCGGTCATGATGAGACAGAAAGGGGGACAGATAATCAATATTGGCTCCTTGGCCGGGAAAAATCCGATTGCCAATTTGGCCGCTTACTGCGCCTCCAAGCATGGCCTGATCGGGTTTTCTGAGTCGGTGGGTTTGGAGGTCAGAAATCACAACATAAAAATCAATCTCTTGCTTCCCGGCACCGTTGACACATCTTTCGGAAATCGCCAGCCGCAGGCGGCCACAGGCCGGCACCCGGAAAATGCCCTGACTTCCGAGGAGGTGGCCGAAGCCTGTTTGTTTTTGGCCACCCAGGAGTCACTGGCCTGGACTTCCCAGATGAATCTGCGCCCCTTGATTGTCAGGCGTTGATTGAAATGAAATGCGGTTTGGTTCTTGGCCTGGTACTTGTACTTAGTCTCACTGCCAGAACGGAGGAAGTTTACCCTCAAGACATGGAAAATCAGATAAAACAAGCTCAGCATTTCCTGCAGCAAAATAACTTGGCTGGATGGCTTCTGTATGATTTCAGAGGTCTAAATCCAATTGCCAGAGAGTTTGTCAGACCCGAAGGAATGGTCACACGGCGCTGGTTCTATTTTGTTCCTCAAAGCGGCAGACCTCTAGCCCTGGTGCACCAGATTGAGAAGAAAAGCATCGGCAAGATTTTCGGGTACGTGGAGACCTATGCCAGCCGCGAGGAACTGGTTAACAAGTTGAGCCAGATTCTGCCCGGTCGGAATACCATACTGATGGAGTATTCTCCCAAGGGCAATAACCCCTACGTCAGCTATGTGGATGCCGGTACGTTCGAATTGATCAAAAGCCTGGGAGCTAAGATTGAGTCTTCTCAGGATTTGGTGCAATATCTCTTGTCAAGATGGGATAGACCAGAGTATCAGTTCCACCAGGAAGCTGCCCGAATACTTCTCAAGATAAAAGACCTCGCTTTTGAACACGTAGCTGATAAGTTCCGCCAGAATCAAAAACTGACCGAATACGACCTACAGCAGTTCATCTTGAAGGAATTTGAGAAAAACCGCCTGGTGACCGACAGCGGTCCGGATTGCGCTGTGAATCGTAATTCAGCCAACCCTCATTACACACCCACCAGGGAAAGCAGCCTACCCATCCAGAAGGGAGATTTTCTCCTAATTGACCTGTGGGGGAAAAGGGATTTACCTGAGGCAATGTATGCTGACATCACCTGGGTCGCCTATGTGGGAGAAAAAGTTCCTGATAAATACGGCATGATTTTCAAAATCGTCGCTCAGGCCAGGGACGCCGCCATTGACTATCTCAAAAGGAACTGGCCCAAAAGTGATGTCCTCGGCTGGCAGGTGGATGACGCCGCCAGGCAAGTCATCCGCAAGGCCGGTTATGCTGACTTCTTTGTTCATCGCACCGGGCACAGCCTGGGGAAGACTATTCACAGTTGGGGAGTGAATCTTGACAACTTTGAGACCAGGGACGAAAGAAGGATAATCCCCGGAGTCGGCTTTACCATTGAACCCGGAATATATCTTAAGGATTTCGGAATCCGCAGTGAAATCAACCTCTATGCCGGTGAACAAGGGATTGAGATAACTACCCTGCCTTTGCAACAGGAGATAATTCCTCTTTTGAAACCCCGGTGAGAAGACTCCCTGCCGGTTTGGTGAAACGGCTGAATCAGGAAATCACCAGAATTCCTTTCCTCCGACTGATGGGAAACCGAATTCTGAAGCTCAAGCCCGGATACGCCGAAATCTCGGTGCGTTACCGGGAGAACCTTTCTCAGACTTACGGTTACCTGCACGGAGGGGTGATTGCCTCCCTGGCTGACACTGCAGCCGCTTTTGCCACCCGCACTTTGATTGACTCGAAGGATAAGCTGGTGACCTTGGAGCTAAAGATTAACTACCTCAGTCCGGCTCAGAGCAATTTAACGGGAATTGCCCGGGTGGTACACAAAGGGAGAAGAATCGCAGTAATTGATGTAGAGGTAAAGGACAAAAAGAACGTTCTCTGTGCCAAGGCCCTGGTGACTTACGTGGTTTTTATCAAGGGTAGATATCCCTAGTTCTCATTTCCTGCGAGCCAATACTACTCGTTGTGTCCCTGCCAAGTCTGTCATAATCTCGATGTCCCTATAGCTTTTTTCCTGATGAATGAGCTTGGTCACTTTCTCAGCCTGTCCTAACGCAATCTCCAAAACCAGAAGACCATCTTTTTTTAGAAACCCTTCTGCTTCTGAAACAATCTTTTCTGTAAAATACAGACCTTGTTCTTTATCAAACAACGCCTCCTTTGGCTCAAAATCTCTGACTTCTCTGGGTAGTGAATCTTCTTCGTCTCGTCTTACATAAGGAGGATTTGAGACCACGCCATCCATCTTTCCTTTCAAATCCTTGGGAACTGCTTTAAAACCATCCCCTCTAAGTAACTTTATCCTCGATTCTAAGCCGTGAGAGGCAATGTTTTTCAGAGCCACTTCCAACGCCCCCTTGGATATATCAATAGCGAAAACCTCCCCCTGAAGATGCGAAGCCAGGGCGATAGCAACGTTCCCTGAACCGGTCCCCCAGTCTATGATCTTGACTGGGAATTTTGATTCAGACAGCCTCTCCAGAACGGCTTCAACCAAGATCTCAGTCTCCGGCCTGGGAATGAGCACATTCTCATCCACGTACAATTCCAGTCCGAAGAAACTAGCTGAATGGGTAATGTATTGCACCGGCCTTCCAGAAATCCGTTCCTCCAGCATTCCTTGATATAAGGCCATCTGCTTTTCGGTCAGAGATTGGGCTGGACTAAGATACAGATCGACCCTTTGGCACTTTAGCACCGCCACCAGAAGCAATTCGCAGGTTACAGCTGGATTCTCAATGCGGCCAGAACTAAGTCTATTAATTCCTTGATCCAGAGTCTCTTTGATGGTCACTTACTCACCTTTTTATCGGTAACCGAATTGGCTTACAAATGAGAATATACTATCTTTGGGAAGTATGCCCAAGCATAAGATTCTAGTCGGAACCAGCGGCTTTTCGTTTCCCGACTGGGTGGGAACGGTCTATCCTGCCAATATTAAAAAAGAGGAGATGCTGACTAACTATCAAGAACACTTGAAAATGGAGACAGTGGAAATAAACTCTACCTACTACTCTCTGATTAGGCAGAAGACCATCGAGAATATGATGAACCGCACCGGGCCCGAATTCAAGTTCGCAGTCAAGGCCTACAAGGGCATCACTCACGAATTCACTGGGAAAGACCAGGATGAGAGAATTCGGGACATCGAAAATTTCCGTTTTACCATCGCTCCATTGAGCCAGAGCCACAAGTTGATTGCGGTTTTGCTTCAATTTCCCTACTCCTTTAGACCGGGACAGAAAAGCCTGGATTATCTACTCTTCTTAAGGGATAAATTTCCCGAAGAATTGGTGGTGGAATTCCGCAACATAGCCTGGCACAAGGACAATTATTACGAATTTCTGAAGAAGAATAATCTTGGTTACTGTGTGGTGGATGAGCCCAAGCTTAAAGGCCTGCTCCCCTTCAACCCGATTGCCACTTCAGAAACTGGCTACTTCCGCTTTCACGGCCGCAACCAGGAATGGTTTGACTCCAGTTCCGTATCAGAAAGATACAACTACGATTACAGCGACCAGGAGCTACAGTATTTTGTCCGCTTCGTTAAGGGGCTCTCCGGCAAAGTGAGCCTCTTGACCACTTTCTTCAACAACTGTCATTTGGGGGCAGCCCTCAGAAACGCTCAAAGGTTCAAGCAATTGCTTTCGGATGCCGGTCAGTGACTAAATGCTGTGGGGAATCAGATAGAGGCCCAGAACTGACAAAAATCCAATCAGAGTTAGGACACCGTAAGCTACGGGCTTGACTAGATTACCTTCCGGCCGGTTTCCGAAAATACTCCCCTTACCCAGTACGACCAGAACCAGCCAGTAGATAAATATCAGCAGGGTCTTACTATCGGTGATGTCGTTCCCTATTGGAAAGCCTCCCCAACCGCTGCCGCCTAGAGCAGCTCTGGTAACCAGAATACCCAGAGGAAATCCGCCTATGAAAATGAATAGTGCTGCCCAGCCGACCTTTCGGGCAACAGAATTGAAATCTCCCTGGCTTTTCAACAATCCAATTGCACCAAAGAGCGCCAAGAACGAAAAGAAGGCCCCGGCAAACATACAGAAGATGTGGGGTATGAGCAGACCGGCCGATATTGCTCCCTCGAATCTGAGCCTGAGGGGATTTTGTTCACTCCCCAGACTGGCCACGGTATTGTTCAGGCTGTCTTGAATCTCTACGTAGTAATACAGTTTTCCCCCTCTAGGCTGGCCGTTGATTTCTGCTACGAAAAAATCCAGGCTAGTGTCGTTTTTCATTTCTGCCGTTCCCCACTCCCCTGCCGGCTGGCCGTACACGAAACTGAGGAGCACTTTTTCTCCAGTCTTACCGATCCCTGTAACCCTAACTTTGATTTTCAAAAGTTGGTTTTCAAGTGTTTTGCCCGGATTCAGGTGGACTATGCTCAGGTTATTTTGGGTAATCTGAGTCACTCGGGGTTGAACCATGGCCAGTTTGCGGGCCACAAACAACAGTGCTAGAGTCAAAATTAAGGCAGAGGCGATCTTCAGAGTTTTCACGTTGCTCTCCTTTAGCTTACTTTCTCCATCTGTAAGCCGGCCAGTTTTTCTGCTTGTTCCTTCTGCCTCAGGGCCTGGCTGAACTGATCTAACTTACCGTCCAGCACCTCCTGCAGTTGGTGGATCGTCAGCCCGATCCGGTGATCGGTCACCCGGTTTTGGGGGAAGTTGTAGGTCCTGATTTTTTCCGAACGGTCACCGGTCCCCACCATGCTTCTTCTCTCCTGAGTGATTTTTTCCTGCTGTTCTTTTTGGGCCTTATCCAGCAAGCGGGAGCGGAGTACTTTTAGAGCCTTATTTCTATTCTTAATTTGGGATTTTTCGTCCTGGCAGGAGACCACCAGACCGCTGGGAAGATGAGTGATTCTCACCGCTGAATCGGTGGTATTGACCGACTGACCTCCCGGACCTGAGGACCGGAACACGTCGATTCTGATCTCTTCCGGTTTGATCTGAATGTCAACTTCGCCCGCCTCGGGAAGCACAGCCACCGAGACCGCCGAGGTGTGAATCCGGCCCGAGGCTTCAGTGGCTGGAACTCTTTGTACCCTATGGATCCCGGCTTCATATTTCATCAGACCATAGCAGTCTTTTCCGTCCAAGGAGAATATTATTTCCTTGAATCCTCCAATGCCGGTGGGGTTAGAGTTAAGCAATTCCAGCTCCCAATCCTTGCCTTCCGCGTAACGAGTATACATCCGGAATAAATCCGCCGCAAACAGCGCCGCCTCTTCCCCCCCGGTGCCGGCCCGGATTTCGACGATTACGTTTTTCCCCTCGTTGGGATCCTTGGGCAAAAGCAGGATTTTGAGTCTCTGCACCAAATTCTCTTTCTTAGCCTCCAGCTCCTCTAACTCCTGTTTGGCCATTTCTATCAAATCTCTATCTCTGGATTCACGCTTTATTTTCTCATCCTCGGCGATGCCCTGAAGCACTTTTTCATACTGACTAGCCACCTCCATAATCCCGGATAGGTCGTTGAATTCCTTGGAAACCGTTTTGTAGCGGCTACCGTCGGTCAGGATTTTAGGGTCGGCCAGAAGTAAAGAGAGCTCCTGGTATCTTTCTCTTACTTTCTTAACTAATTCCAGCATTTTACTCCAGCGCCACCACTCCGGGGGCCAGCGGCAGTCTCAAAGCTCCTTGTATGGCCGCCACAGCCACCTCTATTTGATCGTCAGAGGGCTTTTGAGTAGTGATCATCTGCAGCCATAAACCCGGAGCAATGATTATTTTGGTCAAGAGTCTACTTTTAGTCTTGTCTGAGAGTTTAAGCGCCTCGTAAGCCACTCCGGCCACAAAAGGCAAGAGTATCAGATGCATAAACACCCTTTCAGCTAAACCGGGAGCGGAGCCGTCGACTAAGTAAAACAGAAAATCGGATATAGAATAAATGGTTATGGCCAAAAGAAGCACCAGAAAAATAAAACTGGTTCCGCAACGGGGATGCAGGGTGCTGTATTTGCGGATATTATTCAGAGTCAGGCCCTCCCCCGATTCGAAAGCGTAAATCGACATATGTTCGGCCCCGTGGTATTGAAAAATTCTCCTCAAATCCTTGAAGAAGGAAAGAAACCAGACGTACCCCAGAAACAGGCTGATTCTCACCACTCCTGTCAAAACGTTGAATTGCCAGGTGGTTTTTTGCAGCTTTAGGAAATTAGCCAGCCAGAGGGGAAAATAAAAGAAGACCAGCAGGGCAATTCCCAGAACCAGTATGAAAGACAGAGCAAAACTCAGAGACTGGCCGAAGCTTCTCGACTTCCCAACCTTTTTCTTTTTAGCTTCTTCCTCGGTCACTTGCATGTCAGCCGAAAAGTTTAAGGATTTGATGCCGATACTTAGCATTTCTACCAAACCTATGACTCCCCTGACCAGGGGGAGATTATAGATCTTCTTCCGTTTGGATAGGGGGATGTAATCGCGGGACTTCACTACGATTTCCCCGCTGGTTCTTCTGACTGCGGTGGAGTACCTTTCCGGAGCCCGGATTAAAACCCCTTCGATGACCGCCTGTCCGCCGATGTGAAATTTGGCCAAGCTTTTCCTTTCACACAAAAAAATAGCATCCCCTTTGGGCACTAAAATCCGAAGGGGAATGCTGACTATCGCAATCTAAGAAGTTATTTCTGATTTCTCTTTTTTGCGGTTGTATTTGGCTTTGAACTTTTCCACCCTCCCGGCGGTGTCGACCAACTTCTGCTTGCCGGTGAAGAAAGGGTGGCAATTGGAGCAGATCTCCACGTGGATGTTCTGGACCGTGGATCTGGTCTTAATCACATTCCCGCAGGCGCAGCTGATGGTGGTTTCGTAGTATTTCGGATGTATTCCTTCTTTCACTATTTCCTCCCGAATTCAAACCTATTATACGCACCAAAAAGCTAAATTACAAGCGGAAATTGGACTGGAATCAGCTGTTTTTATCTTTCTTGAGCATCCAGATGGCCCGGTTGTGCTCCTCTAAGGTATTGGAAAATATGTGGGTTCCGTCCCCCCGATGGACGAAATAGAGGTAGTTGACTTGGGCCGGCTTTAGTGCTGCGGCCAAGGCCCTTTTGCTGGGATTACAGATGGGACCGGGTGGGAGGCCGTAGTGCTTGTAGGTATTATAAGGGGAGTCGATTTTGAGATCTTCCGGCATAATGGGCCGGTTTAAGGGAGGCAAGACATACAGAATGGTTGGGTCGCATTGCAAAGGCATGTCCCTTTTCAGGCGATTGTGAAAAACGGCTGAGACCAGAGGGAATTCCTCGTTCTTATACGCTTCCCTCTCGATTAAGGAGGCCAGAGTCACCAGGTTGATTAGTTCGTTTTTGACCACTCCCACAGGGCGATAACCTAATTCATCGAACAAGACTCTTTTGAATTGAGCTACCATTTCCCTGATGGTCTCTTCCTCCGGCGTCTTCCAGTAGAAATTGTAGGTCTCCGGGTAGAGAAAACCCTCCAGATCCTTCACTGGTAAAACCAGAGATCGGATTATCTCTGGATTCTTAGTAAGCTCGATGAAGCGAAGCGAGTCAGTCCCTAGCTGCCGGCTGCAATAGCCTGCTATTTGTCTGATTGTCAATCCCGGGGGGATGGTGACGTTAATAGCGGTTGCTCCTCCCCTGGAGAGCTGTCTCAATATGGAGAACATGCTCTGACTTGATTTAAAATCGTATTTTCCGGCGAAAATTCTTCGGTCTTTCCCCAGCAATTTAGCTGACAGCTTGAATAGAAAGGGTGAGTTGATCAGTCCGTTCTCCTCCAGGCGGCTGGCTATCTGTCCGAAACTCTCCCCCTGCCCGACGACCAAGGTGACTGTTTTTGAATGGGAGTACCATAAAGGAAAAAAGCGGAAATAGTTGAGCCCTATGAATAGCAAAACCAGAAAGAAGATCGCTGGGGCTATTCCTTTGGCCGTAAATGATGACCCTGTTGTCAGACCTCTCTTTTTTAAACCGTACAGCAACTTAAACAATATCACAAAGGGGGCAAGGAGCAGCAGAACCAGGCCCGATCCTAACAGGGTGGTCCACCGCCATATCTGTTTCAGTTTGGCTCTCATCCTTTCTGGCTGTCCAAGTAACCCTGCAGGATAAGCACCGCCGATATTGTATCGACTACTTTTTTGTCCTTTTTGGTCCGCAGTTTATTCTCTTTCAAGAATCGCCTGGCTGAAACCGAGCTTAACCTTTCGTCCCACAGCACCACCAGCAGCCCCAGCGAAGTCACCAGCTTTTCCTTGAATCTTCTTACCTCTTCGGCGATCTCCCCTTCGCTTCCATCCATGTTCCGGGGGAAACCGATTACCACCTGCCGTATGGCGTGTTCGTCCACCAGGTCTTTAAGATAATCAAGCAAGCCAATCTGCCCCTTTTTCTCCCAAGCCTGCAGAGGGCTGGCAATGGTCTGGGTCTCATCGGATAGCGCCAAACCGGCCCGGGCATATCCAAAATCAATTCCCAGAACTCTTGCCATACAGCTTAATTTAATCCCAGTGACAGGTAAGTCAAACTCCGACGCCTTTACATCTCTCCGGCTGGCGTTGGAATATGTTGAAAGGCACGGCTCCATTTGTTCCCAAATCTTTAACTTCTTGCAGACAGTGTGAATTCATCTGCACCATGGCCTGTTCAATATCTGAACTGACTTCGGTGCATTAACCTTGCAGGTTTTTGTAAGTTTTTGTTACTCAACTCAATCTGAAGACTAACCCTATCTGGCTTTCGGCCCAATTCGATTAATTTTCAAGGCATTAGCTTTGCTCTTTGAATATACGGGACGTGAGAGTATGTTGAGCAACGGCATTCAGAGAGGCTTTTCACCCAAGTGGCTCTCCACCGTACCGGAGCCGAGGGTCCATAAGGACGAACAGGGGCACTTCATTTACTCCATCAGCGAAAATATCAAGGTCTACTTCGACGATTTTTACCGCTTTTTAGAAGAGACCGAGAAAAATTGTTTGGTCGAGCTGGGGGTATTGAATTACAAGTTCAACCGCACCCCGGAAGACCATCAGGAGAGCCTCTGTTATTACAAAGCCCGTAAGATCATCGCCGAACAGCTTCTGAAGAACGTTTCTTCCTTCTATTCTGATTCCGCTAATCTGGGAGTGATTATGAGCCCCTGGTGCTTCGGGACAGTAGTACTGGAGAAGATTGAAATCTACAAGGACAGGCTGGTCAAAGGGGAGGCTTCCGATCCTAATCTGCCTGACTTTCCCTACTACGTCTTTACCTATTTGGATGAGATCTACAAGAAGACCCTTCTTGATATTTTCGGTTTTCCGCCTCAGGCCTTCTCGGTCCGCTGGCAATACAGCGAGCTCTTAAAGCGCTATTCCAAAGTGTTGTCTGACGTTAACACTTCTTTGCAACAGATCCTCTTCACCGTCAAGAGCCGCTGGAACGGCACCGGCTGATCGGCCCATTTTGAGCGCCGAATCTACGTAATCAGCCTGCCCTATTTTGCCGATAAGACTATTAGAAGAATCAGACTATGTCAGATAGCAGATATGGTAAGGTCCTGATTGTGGATGATAACGATCAGATGTCTTCGCTTCTGGCCGACATTCTGGAGTTATTTGACTATCAGTCCCAGCAGGCCAAAGATGGTGAAGAGGCGCTCAAACGCCTGGAAGAAGAAAAGTACGACCTGGTGATCACCGACCTGCGTATGCCTCGAATGAGCGGGACCGAACTCTTGAAGGTCATCAAAAAATCCCATCCTACCCTGCCGGTGGTGGTGGTCTCCGGCTATACTCCCGGCAACACTCAGAATGTGATTATAAACGAACAGGCTGACGGTTTCCTGCACAAGCCTTTTACCGTGGAACAGATCGAGAAGATTCTAAAAGGGTTCCCGGCCCATAAGTAGCTTCAAGTATTCCCTCTCATACTTAAAAATCCGTTGCTTTTCCGACTAAAAGGCTTATTTTTTTGACTTGTTTTGATGCCTAGGATTTTAGAGAACCTGAAGCGGCTGCAAGAGAGAATTGACCAGGCCGCCCGGCGGTCGGGCCGAGAGGGGTCTGAGATCACCCTGGTGGCGGTCACTAAAAATGTTACCGCGGACCGAATCTTGGAGGCGGTAAAGCACGGTGTCACCCAAATCGGAGAAAATAGAGTCCAGGAAGCGGAGGATAAGTTTGAGCAGATTCCCAAAGAGGTAAAAAGATATTTGATTGGCCGTCTGCAGACCAATAAAGTAAACAAAGCCATCCGCCTTTTTGATATGATTCAATCAGTAGATAGATTCAAATTAGCTCAACAGATTGCTCGTCGCTGTGAACAAAAACCCATGCCTATTCTGGTGGAAGTCAATACTTCGGGGGAAAAATCCAAATCCGGGGTCGCCCCGGATGAGACCTTGGGTCTCTTAAGACAAATGGCCGCTCTGGAAAGGGTGCAGATTCAGGGCTTGATGACCATAGGCCCTCTGACTGAAAACCGGAATCTGATCAGGGAATCCTTCAGAAACTTGCGGGAACTGTTCCAAGAGGCAGAGAATATAGATTCGGCACATTGTCACATGAAATATTTGTCCATGGGAATGAGTTCCGATTTCGAGGTTGCCATAGAGGAGGGCTCCAACATGATTAGAATAGGTACTGCCATTTTTGGAGCCGGAAATTGAAAGGGGAAAAGATGCAGACAGATTTAAAACAGATGATCAATGAAGCTGCCGACTTCATTCGCACTAAGAGCAAAACCACACCCGAGATTGGGATTATTTTGGGTACCGGTCTGGGCTCTTTAGCTGACGGAATCAAAGTCGAGTCTAAGGTCGGGTATGAAACCATTCCCAACTTCCCGGTCTCCACGGTGGAAAGTCATGCCGGCAGATTGCTGTTGGGAGAATTATGTGGTAAGAGAGTTGTCGCCATGCAGGGGCGTTTTCATTTCTATGAAGGCTACCACCTGCAGCAGGTCGCCTTTCCGGTCCGGGTCATGAAGGCTTTGGGTATTAAACTTCTGATGGTCTCCAACGCCTGCGGAGGCTTAAATCCTCAGTTTAAGGCCGGCGATTTGATGGTCATAACCGACCATATAAACTTACTGGGAGCCAATCCTCTAATTGGCCCAAATGACGAGAGTATAGGCCCTCGCTTTCCGGATATGTATAACTGTTATGACCGTGACTTGGTAGCCTTAGCTGATAAGACGGCTTTGGAAATTGGAATAAAATTGCATAAAGGAGTCTATGCTTCGGTCGCCGGGCCGAATCTGGAGACAGCCGCTGAATACCGATTTTTGAGATTCAGCGGAGCCGATGTGGTGGGTATGTCTACGGTACCGGAGGTGATTGTAGCCCGGCACCAGGGCACTAAGGTCCTAGGATTCTCAATTATCACCGACATGGGCCTGCCCGATGCACTGAAGCCTTGCTCTCTGGAAGAGATCATCGCTACCGCTAATCGCTCCGAACCGCTTTTGAGAAAATTGATTGAAGCCGTGGTTGAGAGAGTAAGACTTTGAAGCGATTCAAGGAAGTACCGAAAGATTTTGCTTTTCCCAGGGTTGAGGAGCAGATTCTCCAATTCTGGCGGGAGAACAAAATATTTGAAAAATCAGTCGACGCCCGCCAGGGTTCACCGCGCTTTGTTTTCTATGAGGGACCTCCTACTGCTAACGGGAAACCGGGCATTCACCACGTCATTTCCAGGACTATCAAAGACCTAGTCTGTCGTTACAAGACCATGCAGGGCTACCGAGTAGATAGAAAGGCCGGCTGGGATACTCATGGTTTGCCAGTGGAAATAGAAGTTGAAAAAGAACTGGGAATCGATACCAAGCCCAAGATTCTGGAATACGGAGTGGAAAAATTCAACACCAAGTGCCGTGAATCAGTCTTCCGGTACAAAAAAGACTGGGATTCTCTGACCGAGAGAATCGGCTACTGGCTGGACCTAGATGACTATTACATCACCTGTGACAACAATTATATTGAGACCGTCTGGTGGCTGTTGTCACAGATTTACAAGAGGGGATTATTGTACAAGGGACACAGAATCATCCCCTATTGCCCCAGGTGCGGTACCGGTCTTTCCTCCCACGAAGTCTCCCAAGGGTATGATGAAGTAGATGATCCCTCAGTTTTCGTGAAAGTTCAGCTGGCAAATAAATCCGACACTTATTTTCTAGTTTGGACCACCACTCCCTGGACCTTGATTTCCAATGTCTCTTTAGCGGTTTCACTCGAGGCGACCTACGCTCTGGTGGAACACCAGGGTGATAAACTGATTCTGGCTAAAGATCTTTTAGACCGAGTCTTGGAGGGGGAGTACAAGATACTGGAGGAATTTGCCGGAAAGACCCTGGAAAAAACTCGCTACCTACCCCTGTTCTCGTTTGTCAAAGTTGACAGATCCAAGGCTTACTATGTCACCACTGCAGATTTTGTGACCCTGGAGGATGGTACCGGAATCGTTCATATCGCTCCTGCCTTCGGAGCCGATGACTACAGCCTGGGGCAGAAATACAATCTGCCTATGCCCCAACCGGTGGATGAGTCCGGCAGATTCACCGAAGAAGTTGCTCCCTGGAAGGGGATGTTCATTAAGGATACCGATCCCAAAATCACGACTGACTTAAAACAGAGAAAACTCCTCTACAAACAAGAGAAATACCGTCACTCCTATCCCTTCTGCTGGAGATGCAACACTCCTTTAATTTACTACGCTCGTCAGTCCTGGTACATCCGCACCACGGCGGTCAAGGACAGACTGGTGGCCAATAACAATAAGATCAACTGGTACCCGGAAGAAATCGGTAAAGGCCGGTTTGGTGAGTGGCTGGAGAACAACGTGGACTGGTCTTTGTCTCGGGAACGCTTCTGGGGAACCCCCTTGAATATTTGGGTCTGTGAAAGATGTGAGATGGAGAAGGTGGTCGGCTCCCTGGCTGAGATCAGACAGGGTCAGGGAGTAATTGAACCTTTAGATTTACACAAGCCCTATGTCGATAAGATTACTTTCGAGTGTTCCTGCGGTGGTAAAATGTACAGAACACCGGAAGTAATTGACGCCTGGTTCGACTCCGGCTCCATGCCCTACGCCCAGTGGCATTACCCCTTTGAAAATCAGCAGATCTTCAAAGAACAATTTCCAGCTGACTTTATCTCCGAGGGGGTAGACCAGACCCGGGGTTGGTTCTATTCGCTTCTGGCCATTTCGACTCTTCTGTTTGACCAACCGGCTTACAAGAACATCATCGCGTTTGAATTCATTCAGGATAAATTCGGGCAGAAGATGTCCAAGTCCCGGGGAAATGCAGTGGAGCCCTGGGAAGTCTTGAACCAGTTTGGAGCCGACGCCTTGAGATGGTATCTCCTCTCGGTCTCCCAGCCCTGGATTCCTACTAAGTTTGACATTCAGGGAGTAAAAGAGGTTGTCTCCAAGTTTTTAGGCACCCTATTGAATACTTATTCTTTCTTTGCACTTTACGCTAACATCGACAGATTCGACCCTAACCAAGAGAGAGTGGCGGTCCAGGACCGTCCTGAGATTGACCGGTGGCTGGTTTCCCGCACGAATTCTGTTGTGCAAAGGGCTAACCAGTATATGGACAAATACGATTTGACCCGGACCGCCAGGATGGTGTCTGAGTTTGTGATTGACGAGCTGTCTAACTGGTACGTCAGAAGAAACCGCCGCCGTTTCTGGAAGGAAGGGGATGACCGGGATAAGCTCTGCGCGTACCAGACTCTCTGGGAAATTCTGACCTCCCTAGTGAAGTTAGTCGCGCCCTTTGCCCCCTTTGTAGCTGAGGAAATTTATCAAGGATTAGCGACCGGACAAATTGTAAAAGCAGTAGCCTCGGTTCATTTAACCAATTATCCCAAGCCGGACGAAAAAGCCATCGACCTTAAGCTGGAAGCCAAAATGGAGGATTTGATTAAGATAGTCGGTTTGGGTCGAGCCGCCCGCAACAAATCCAAGATTAAAGTGCGTCAGCCTCTCTCAGAGATGCTTATTGCTCTGCCGGATGAGAATAAAAAGAAGACCCTAATGGGAATGGAGCATTTAATCTCCGAAGAGATCAACGTCAAATCAGTAAAATTCGTAGACATGGGGCACCGGCTGGTAAGTTACAGTGCCAAGCCCAAATTTGGAAGCCTGGGTCCCAAGCTGGGTGATAAAGCCAAGCTGGCAGCAGAAAGGATAAAGAGCCTTAGCGAGAAGGAAATCTTGGAGCTCAAAAATAAGGGAAGTTTGGATCTCCAATTGAACGGCTCCATTGTGCAGTTAACTGACCAGGACGTGGAGATTATCGCTTCAGCTCTGGAAGGATACTCGGCCGAGACCGAGGCTGGCTATCAGGTGGCGCTGGACTTGAAAATAACCGCTGAGTTGGAAGACGAAGGATTAGCCAGGGAACTGGTTAACCGGGTTCAGAATCTGCGCAAGGAAGCCGGTTTTGAAGTGACCGACCGGATTAAACTCTACCTTCGAACTGACGATAGAGTTAAGAAAGCTGTCCAGCGATTCACAGATTACATCCGCAAAGAGACCTTGACTTCGGACTTGCTTTTTGAAAATCGGCAAGGTAGCTTATCGGCCAATCAAGAGATCAACGGACATCCAACCTATCTGGCGGTGGAAAAGGTGAAGTAAAGGAGAGAAGATGAAGAAAAAGGACCTGGACAAATTTGAAAAGCTGCTTTTGGATAAGCGCAAGGAACTGATGCAAGAATTGGGACTGTGGAAGAAAAACATAGCCGACACCACCCAGAAGGACGCCTCCGGGGATCTATCCAGCCATTCCTACCACATGGCCGATCAGGGAACCGACGCCGAGGAGAGAGAGAAGGCCTTTCTTCTGGCTTCCAAAAGCGGTCGGCTGTTATATCACATTGATGAGGCTTTGAGAAGAATTCAGGATAAGACCTATGGCAAGTGTCAGGAATGCGGGGGAGACATATCTGTGGCCAGATTAGAAGCCGTTCCCCATGCCCGGCTGTGCATCGACTGCAAGGAGAAGGAAGAGAAGAAGAAAGCCAGCGAGCTGGCCTAGCCCCCCAGTATCACGGTGTACCGCTCCTATCTTTTGTTTGCCCTGCTTGCTGGAGGAGTTTTACTCCTAGACCAGCTTTCTAAAACTCTGATTTTTCACTGGCTCTTTCTGGGCCAGTCGGTTCCGGTCCTGGGGGATTTCTTTAAAATCACCTACATTCTGAATCCGGGCGGTGCCTTTGGTACTAAGTTGGGAGGCTCATCTTTCTATCTTTTCGTTTCCATAGCTGCGATTGCCTTTACGGTTATCTTCTTTCTTAAAACCCTTCCCCAGCATTTTTTAATTCGCATCGGATTGGCGCTGGTTTTGGGTGGAGCCTTGGGAAACCTAACTGACCGCTTCCGCTTTGGACAGGTCATCGATTTCCTGGACTTTGACATTCCCGACATTTCCATTTCGACCATCAATCTCAGTTTCATCCAATTAAACGGCTTCACTCTGGAGCGGTGGCCTATCTTTAACCTGGCCGATTCGGCCATAACTATCGGGGCGGTCCTGATTGTGATTCACATTCTGAAACATAAAGAGCAAAAACCACCCAGGCTTGAACCATCAAAAACTACCCCGCAGAATTGAGCTGGTGGTACCGGCCCAGGGAGCCGACCAGCGTCTAGACAGCTTTCTGGCTGCACGGGAAGATTTAGGCATGACCAGAAACCGAATACAGGGTCTGATAGATCAGGAAAAAATCCTGGTCAACGGCTCTTCCACCAAACCCAGCCATAGAGTTAAAGCCTTTGAGTTGATTCAGATTGAGATTCCTCCACCTAAGAAATCAGAGATTCTCCCTGAAAACATCCCCCTGAACATCGTACATGAGGATAAGGACCTTTTGGTGGTCAACAAACCGGCTGGGATGGTCACCCATCCTGCCACCGGCAACTACTCCGGAACCCTGGTCAATGCTCTTCTCTACCACTGTAAGGATCTCTCAGGAATCGGAGGGGTGCAAAGGCCGGGCATTGTCCATCGCTTGGACAAAGATACCTCCGGACTCTTGGTGGTGGCCAAGAATGATTCCACTCATTTGGGTCTTTCGGCCCAGTTGAAAGATAAAACCCTCTTTCGAGAGTATCTGGCTCTGGTCTGGGGTAAATTACCCCAGAAAAAGGGAGAGATAACTGCACCTATCGGTCGGGCGACCACGGACAGGAAGAGAATGGCGGTCAGCACCACCAGAAGCAAAGAAGCCGCCACCGGGTACGAAGTTCAGGACAGCTTTCCCCTCTGTGAGCTGGTGAAACTCAGACTCAAGACCGGCCGGACTCACCAGATTCGTGTCCACTTGTCTTATATTGGTCATCCCGTAGTTGGGGATCCCGAATATGGCGGCAGGAACAAATGGGTAGACAAGTTGAAGAACTCAAAAGAGCAAAGATTAGCCGAGGAAATGTTAGAGATTATGAAGCGCCAGGTCCTGCATGCTCAGAAAATAGGGTTCAGGCATCCTACTACCGGCCAATACCTGGAATTTGAATCCCGTATTCCACTTGACATTGTCAATTTGCTAGAATTCATTAAAAGAGGATGAGCCTGACGAGAAGATTAATTTTCTTAGTTGCATCGGCAGTTGTTCTTCTATTTCTGGCTCTGGCTTTTGTCCACCAGTACGGACATCACGACCACAGCAACAACTGTGCGGTTTGTCAGTGGGTCTCCAGCCTAGCCTTTTTCCTGCCTCAGATTCTGATTGCTTTCTTATTTTGCCGGAGGCCCTTTCATTATTCTTTCAGATATTTTCTATTACCTCAACTTTCAACCCACTCTTCTTCTTCCCGCTCTCCTCCGTTCTGAGTTAAGCTTCTAGTATTCATCAGCCCTGCAGCTTAACTTCGAAAGGAGAGTGCATGTTAATCAAGATTCTAATTGCTGGGATATTGGTATCAGGTTTCATGGCTGCTGTTTTGGCTCAAACGACCGGAGCGCCGCAGCAGGCTTCCAGCACATTCAATCCAAATATCAGTGTAATCACCGACGTTCTTTCCGCCTTCGGCAATGACTCCTACTTGCCTGGTCAAGCCCTTAATCTCAATGAAGTCGAAGTTGCCTTTCAGTCTGTAGTAGACCCCTATGGCAGAGCTGACATTTTCATAGGCTACCATCCTGCCGAGGAAGCCGTAGAAGTTGAAGAGGCTTACTTCACCTGGCTGACCATGCCACTTAGCTTACAAGCTAAAATTGGAAAATTCCGCTCCAACTTTGGTAAGTTCAACTTAACCCACCCTCCTGAGACCGGCCTGGCAGACCGGCCACTGGCAGCTTTGAACTTTCTGGGAGAAGAGGGGCTGGGTTCCACCGGAGCAACTGTCAGCTGGCTAGTCCCGATTTCTGGACTATATCTAAAATTAATCGGCGAGGTAACCACCATTTGGGAAGAAGCCCCGGTTTTCAGCACCCTGGAAATAGACAGTTCCGGCGCAGAAGAATTGGTCACTTCTGATAAAAAAGAAGACTTGGGTTATCTGGGACGGGCTGAAACTTTCTTTGATATTTCGGAAGCTTCCAACTTGGCCATTGGGACAAGTTTCGCCACTTCAGTAAATAACCCAGTCGGAGACTTATGGACCCGCCTCTGGGGAGCCGATTTGACCTTTCGTTGGAAAAATCCCAGAAGAGCTGTATATCATTCACTGACCTGGCGCAACGAATTGCTGTACAACGACCGAGAAATGCCAATCGGTGAGGAAAACATCAGGACCTGGGGAGGTTTCTCGCTTCTGGACTGGCAGTTTTCCAAAAGATGGCATCTGGGGGGGAGGGGTGATTACTCAGAATTCTCAGATACTGAAGGGTTGAGTGAAAAAGGTGGCCTTAGTTACCTGAGTTTCACCCCTTCGGAATTTAGTCTAGTCAGTGTCCAAGGAAGGTATGTAAGGCGCTCTGACGGCAGCGATGATACCGCCGGATTCGTCAAATTCACTTTCAACATCGGACCACATGGAGCACATCCGTACTAAAATTTTGGAGAAAAAAGATGAAAAAGTCGTTCTTAATCATAATCGCAGTTTTAGCATCCTTTAGTTTATCTTTTGCCAAGCTAAAGGTAGTCGCCACCACTCAAGACTTAGCTTCCATCGCCAGCTTCATCGGTAAAGACCGAATTGATTTGAACTATATCGCCAAAGGCTATCAAGACCCCCACTTTGTTGATTCTAAGCCCAGCTATCTGCTTAAACTACGTCAAGCCGATTTACTGATCGCCGTGGGATTGGAGTTGGAAGTCGGTTGGCTGCCGGTCTTGGTGAAAGATAGCAGGAATTCTAAGTTAATCTCCGGCAAGGGGTACTTAGACGCATCTCAGGGAATAGAGGTCAGGGAAAAACCTGTTGGGCAAATAACCAGAGCAGAAGGAGATGTGCACCCCTACGGCAATCCCCATTATTGGCTAGACCCCGTAAACGGAAAGATTGTGGCCGCAAGCATAGCCAGAAAACTAGGAGAACTGGACCCGGCCAACTCAGAGTTTTACCAGAAGAATTTGGAAGCTTTTCAGCGCCAAATCGATGAACAGCTCCAGGAGTGGCAGAAACTGATGGAGCCCTTACGAGGGGCAAAAGTCATCACCTACCACCGCACTAGGGGTTATTTCGCTGACCGCTTTGGTTTGGAAATAGCCGGTGAGATTGAGCCCAAGCCTGGAATTCCTCCTACCCCCTCCCACACTCTGGAGATTATAAACCGAATCAAGGCAGATAAGATAAAAGTAATCGTGGCGGAGCCCTTTTACGACCTCAAGACTCCGGAGTCCATAGCCCTGAAAACCGGGGCTAAAGTCTTGGTTCTGCCTAGTTCGGTAGGAGGAGTCGAGGGTGTCAAGGATTACATTCAACTCTTCGATTACAATGTTAAACTTCTGAAGGAGAATCTGTAAGGCAAGAGATGGATGTCCTGGCTTTTCTTCTACCTCCCTTTGTAGCGAGTCTGGTCTTGACTGGCATTCATGCCTATTTGGGCTTACACGTTGTGGAACGGGGAGTGATTTTCGTCGATCTGGCTATGGCTCAGGTAGCAGCTCTGGGGGCCACCGTAGGGATATTATTTGGTTTGGACTGGCATAGTCCCTCCGCCTACTGGTGGTCCCTGGGCTTTACTCTTTTGGCCGCTTTGGTCTTAACTGGGACGAGAACCAAAGACTCTCGCATTCCACAGGAGGCGTTCATCGGAATAGTTTACATCGTCAGCGCAGCGTTGGCTATTTTGATAATGAGCAAAGCTGCGCAAGGGACAGAGCATCTCAGACACATGTTGGTCGGTAACATCTTGACTGTTTCTTGGTCAGAAGTGGGAAAGACCGCATTGCTTTACTCGGTCATTGGCTTTTTACACTGGCTCTTCCGCAAGAGACTCCTCTTAATTACTTTGAAGCCGGAAGAGGCCAGAGCTCAAAACTTGAATCTGCGAGCCTGGGACTTATTTTTCTACGTGACTTTTGGTTTTGTGGTAACCTCTTCGGTGGCAATTGCCGGTGTGCTGTTGGTCTTTTCCTATTTGGTCATTCCCGCGGTGTGCGCCATGCTCTTTGCGGAAAAAACCAGTTCTCGACTGGTCCTGGGATGGGCTTTAGGGACTGTGGTGAGCGTGGCCGGGGTAGGTTTTTCCTATCTGATCGATTTGCCCACAGGCGCAACAATCGTGGTAACCTTCGGCATGTGTCTGGTGTTCTGTGTGGGGATCAAGAGAGCATTCTTCAGGTCAAATTAATTTCCCTGTGCCAAGTCTACTGAGGTAGAATCCCCAGCCAGTCCCCATACAGGAAGTAGAATCTTCCGATTAAAAGAGACATGCGTGACATCACAGTGTAGCCGAACGAGGCCCCGAAGGAAAGCATCAGAAAATAAATCCCAACTCTGGCCAAAATCCCGAATGACCCTTTGTGCTCTTTGGAGAAGAAGAAATATATCAGGCAGGTAATCAACCCCACGGTTAGAATCCAGTTATTAAAAAGAGTTAAAAGATCATTTCCGCCCCAGAGAGGCAATAGATTGCCATGAATCTGAGCTACCAAGTCTCCGGAGCCGAAGCCGATGATGGCGATTCCAGAATAAATTCCGATTAACAGTCCGATTGACCAGCGGGAGAGCCAGGAGATTCTGGAGACAAAGCGGGTAAAAAGCAGAACGCCTAAGACCAAGGGGACCAGCATGATTAACTTTCCCTCTTTGGTCAGAGGATTCCACAAGTTGGGCAGAAAGACATTCTGAAATTCCAGGGCCACTCCATATCCGGCTGAAATCCCGACAAAGACATGCTCGGCCAATTTGTAAAAAGGGTTATCTTTGTATAAAAAGGAGAAGATGCACAAGGTGAAAAATGCGCCTAACCAGATACCTAAGGTTTCAATGTTCATCTGGAAGCCTTCCCTTTCACGAATCGCAGGGCAAAATAGGCTAAATTGCCAATCAGGATGAAGAGAAAGACTGTCAGATGGGAAATCGATTGAGCATCCATTCCCCTGGTCCCCAGCCCCTTGATGCCCACTAATTTTTCATATTCTGCAGCGCCTTTCATTCCCCCCAAGAGCCCCTTGAGTTGGCCTGTTTGATAGTAGGGATAAAATTCCGGGGCTGAAACCGCGGTGCAACCGGTCACCAAGTCAATCTGATATCTGGATTGCACCTGCTGCACCCACTCTTTGGTACCCGGATAACCGGCGGAGATATTGACAATCATGGCCACATCTTTGAAGTTGGTTATCCCCTGCATGATGGGAATCCGGGAGACCGGTTTTCCATGATAGTCAGTCGGAAAAGTATTGGGAATGGATGCTCCCATAGAGACCATCACCACTTCTCGCCCCTCTTTGAAACCTAAATTAACGTAGTCGATACCTGGCTGCTTATTATACTGGGCTGCCACATGGGCTAAAGCTTTTTCCACTAAAGGAGGCCCGGCCGGCCATAAACAGGTTATGATGACCTTCAAGTCTTTTTTGAACATCTGCTCCAAGGCGGAAATGGTCATGGGGTAGAGTTCCGGCGCAGAGCCGGGGTCGTAGTCGCAGGACATTAGAATTTTACTGTCGTTGGGAACCTTCTCGATGGTGTCATAAAAGCCCTGCACCGGATGAGTGACCGTAAACTTGATGCCAATCGGAAAAAATAAAGGGAGGCTGACCGCCAGGCCGATGAATAGAAATATATAGCGGCGGTCTAAGCTATTGATTGTTTCCAATAACCTTTTCATTTAATCCTGGCCTAAATGAGTCCGCTCTAATCCTGCAATCACTTTCAAACCGGTGGAAATCGCCCCTAGAGCCGCGCCGATTAAGATGGCTCGTTTACCTGCCAATTGCGGGACATTCATAATCCACTCCGAGAAATTGGAAAAATCCTTCCAGATCGCCTCTCCTATCGGCACCCGGCCAATCATGACAAAAACTGCGGTGATGGCCAAAAGAGCGGCCTGAACGGAGCGAATCCTGAAAGCCCGAAAAGCTGCTGAAGCTATGTAAAAAGCCAGAAGGGCGAACATGGTCGATTGCATGGGGTAATAGACGTTTAAGAAAAACCAGTCAAACACCGAGCCACCCTGAATACCCCAGACTATCCCTACGATGCTCATGAAGAAAAGGCAGACTAAGAGGACGATCTTGTAAAATTTATCTTTGCTCCCTTTTTGAATCTGGTCTAAATTGACTC
>Ga0154806_144_pt1 | contig 35811 bp, 37 predicted proteins | sample Rifle2008BG16ft_FD_105814 | JGI IMG/M metagenome (GOLD analysis project Ga0154806, IMG submission 105814) | candidate division Zixibacteria bacterium RBG_16_50_21
ATTGTGATGCTCATTGGTCACCGGCCCAGAGAAGGGTTGAGTCTATTTCTTTTGCTTTTGCTGGCGACCTTAGGTCTGGTTTGGTACATGAATTTTGGCGACGGAACTGTCCCCGGCCAGCGCCTGGAAGTTCGCGACCGGGATTATTTCTTTTTACCCGGGTTTGTACTGTTTGCTCTGTTCATCGGAGTGGGTGCGGCTACGCTGGCAGCCTGGATAGTCGCTAGATTGCAAAGCAGCGCAGATGGGAAAACAAGATTCCTGGCTTATACTTCCGGAATTATCTTTCTGATTCTGCCGGTCCTGAGTTTAGCGGGAAATTACCAGCACAATGACCGGAGCGGCAACTGGGTGGCTTATGATTTTGCTTACAATCTGCTTAACACATGTGACCCGAACGCTTTGTTATTTACCAACGGGGATAACGACACCTTCCCTCTATGGTTCATGCAGGAGGTTGAAGGTGTGCGCCGGGATGTGCGGGTTCTCAATTTCAGCCTGATCAATATCGACTGGTACATCCGCCAGCAAAAAGACAAGTTCAACGTCCCCATTACCCTGAGCGAGGCCCAAATTCAATCCCTGCGGCCGCTCATATATGAGGGGCGTCAGTATCGTATCCAGGACCAGATGCTGGACCATATTCTGGACCTCAACGCCTGGAAGTATCCGGTGGTTTTTTCAAATACCGTCCCGGCCGAGAACAAAAATTACCGGGGCCGCAGCCTGGATAATCACTTGATTCTGCTTGGCCTGGCCAGTCGACTTGTGCCGGAGGAGGGATTTCAGATGGTGGACCTGGAAGGTTTGCGGAGAAACCTCTACCAGGTTTACAGGTACCGAACCCCACTTGACCCTCAGCCCAAACTGGACGAGACCTCCCGGAGAATGCTGAGCTACGATTTGTCCTGCTATTTCAGCTTGGCAGACACTTTGGGCCGGGCCGGCCAATTCGAGGAGGCCGTCAAGGTGATCTATGACGGCAAGAAGTTTGCTCCCCAGGACTGGAGAATATATGCCATGCTGGTACAGCTTTATGCCAAGGCCGGGAGGACGGCTGAGGCCGAACAGGCAATCCAGGAGGCTCCCAAAAGTGTAGAAAGAGAGAGGTTGTACTATAACCTGGGTTATACCTTTAAGACTTTGGGCCAGGAAGCTGAATATGAGCGGTATATGCAAAACATTCTGCGGTTAAATCCCGGCTTTAAGGAAGCTTACCAGGAATTGTTTGCCAATTATTATAATCAAAAGCGGAGACTTGATCTGCTTGAACTCTTGAAAAACTGGACCAGCCACAATCCGCAGGATCGACAGGCTTATTCTCTTTTGCAGGCAGTCCAGAATCCTAATTTCAATTTTCCGGATTCCGCCGCCATCAGGCAGGCCATCGGACAATAGGACGGCACTATTTGAGAATACTGGCCATCAACTGGCAGGACATTAGAAACCCCCAGGCCGGAGGGGCGGAGATTCACATTACTGAGATTTTAACCCGCCTGGTGAAAAAAGGACATCAAGCCGTTTTATTTTGCAGCGGCTTTCCGGGCGCCAAGAGCGAAGAAGTCCAGGACGGCATCACCGTAATCCGCCGCGGATCCAGATTCAACTTTAATTGGGTATTACCATTTACTCTGCCCAAGGTTCTAAAGGAGCATGAACTCGATATAGTCCTGGAAGACCTAAACAAAATGCCGTTTTTTTCTCCTCTGCTTCATAATATTCCTACTTTGGTCATTATCCACCATTTTTTTGGAACTTCGATTTTCAAGGAGACCAATCTGGCTTTTGGGACCTATGTTCTGTTGGGTGAGAAGCTGGTACCCATCTACTATAAAAGATTCCCCTTCCTGACTATCTCCAATAGTTCCAAAGAAGAATTGATAGAAAGGGGAATTCCCGACCAGAATATCAACGTAATCAGCAACGGAATAAATAATGCTTTCTATACCTATAATCCCGGATACCCCAAGGCTTCCGCGCCGACTATTCTTTACGTGGGTAGGATTAAGAAATACAAGGGCATCCACTTTCTAATTGAGGCTCTGGTCAAAGTCAAAGAGAAGCTGCCGCAGGCGGAGTTGAAAATTGTCGGGAATGGCGATTATTTGAACGAGTTGAAAGATTTGACTCACCAGCTTAAATTGGATAGCAGTGTCAGATTTACCGGATTTGTAAGTGAGGAGGAGAAAATAGAGCTCTATCGTCGGGCCTGGGTCTCAGTATATCCCTCCCTGAAAGAAGGCTGGGGATTGTCCAACATCGAGGCCAATGCCTGCGGCACTGCGGTGGCCGCCAGCAACGTGCCCGGGTTGAGGGACTCGGTGGTGGACGGTGAGACCGGGCTTCTCTTCCGGTATGGGGATGTAGACGACTTAGCTGGCAAGCTGATTCGTGTTCTTTCTGACCGGGAGTTCGTCGCCAGGTTATCAAAGGGGGGACTGGCCTGGGCCAAGAAGTTCAGCTGGGACCAAACTGCCGAAAAAGTGGGCGAGCTGATGGAGCGTGTTGTCAGAGAGGGGAGAAGGTGAAAAAAAACATAATCTTCGGGATAATGGTAAGTGCGGTCTTCCTCTATCTGGCCTTAAACAACGTCAATTTCGGTGAAATGTGGGTATCCCTCAAGGGAGCCAATTACTGGTATGTAATTCCCTACTCCGCCTTTATCATATTCGGAATGTGGGTGAGGGCTTACCGCTGGAGATTTATGACTGACCACATTAAGAAGATTACTTTGAGATCGCTTTTTTCCTCCACCATGATAGGCTTTATGGCTATCAATCTTTTGCCGGCCAGGCTGGGGGAAGTGGTCCGGGCCTACTCCTTGGGAGCCAAGGAGAACATCTCCAAGTCGGCCACTTTTGCCACCATAATTTTGGAACGTATTTTTGATCTAATTGCACTCTTGGCCTTGGTCTGGTTCACTCTGGTCTTCTTTCCAACTCCGGATGAGGTCAAAAAAGTAGGCTATCTGACTTTGATTCTTATTGCAGCAATCTTGATGGTACTCTACTTCCTTAAGACCAAAACCCGTCCTACCCTGGATGTGTTGGAGAAGCCTTTCATGTTTCTGAAACTGTCCTGGCGCAATAAAGCTAAAGAGTTGTTCGAGAAATTCGCCACCGGCCTGACTATCTTAGTGGATTTTAAGACTCTCTGGTTGGTAGTTCTGATTTCGGTGCTGTTATGGTTTGCCACTGCCCTTTCCAATTATCTTATATTTTTGGCCTTCAACATCCAGCCTCCTATTTACGCCTCCTTTATCCTGCTGATTTTCGTAGCTTTCGGAATTTCATTGCCTTCTTCTCCCGGGTTTATCGGAACTTTTCAATTCGCCTGCGTCTTGGCCTTAAAGTTTTTCAAGATACCGGAAAGTACCGCCTTCTCAATTTCGGTAGTCCTCTGGGTAGGGAACTTTTTGCCGGTCACCCTGATAGGATTATATTATCTGAAGAAAGAGCATTTTTCCTTGAAGCGGATTCAAACCGAAGAGTTGGTCCAGGAAGGATGAAACTGGTATATTTGTCAGAGTGGTAGGGCATAGACCTTATCGAGTTCTGGAGTAGTGTATTTGGACGATAGATAAACAGAAATGGCAAGCAAGAGAGAAGTTCACTATTCGGTCTTAGTGCCGGCCTATAATGAGGATGAAAACATCCTCCGGGTAGCCGAGCAATTCGCCAAAGTATTCTCCCAGACCGGGGACAAAGGAGAAGTCGTTTTCATTGACGACGGATCGACGGACAAAACCAAACTCAGAACAGAAGAAGCCAGACAAAAATACCACTTTGTCAAGGCTGTCTCTTACCCCCGCAATCAGGGAAAGACCTCGGCCTTAATGGCCGGATTCGAAGTTGCGGCCGGAGAGATTTACGTTATCTACGACGCTGATCTTCAATTTGATCCCTGGGACGTTCCCCGTCTGGTAGCCGAAATTGACCGGGGCGCAGATATTGTAACCGGATGGAAACAGGGGAAGTATCAAAAACAATTAGTTTCCGGCATCTATAACTGGGTCTGCCGGAAACTATTCCGTTTGGAAGTCCACGACCTGAACTCCATCAAGGCCTTTAAGAGGGAGATTCTGGAGAATGTCAGCCTGCGTGAGGACTGGCACCGCTATCTGGTGGTCTTGGCAGCCCAGCAGGGATACAGGGTCTCTGAAATCAAAGTCACCCTCCATCCCCGGCTCTACGGTAAATCAAAGTATAGCGGCTGGGGAAGAATTCTGACCGGTTTTCTCGACCTTCTGAGTGTGAAATTCCAGACCAGCTTTATGAAAAAACCCATGCTCCTTTTCGGCACGGTGGGAGTGGTCTTGACTCTGCTCGGCCTTTTGGCCGGCTTGATTGCCTTGATACTTCGCTTCGGATTCGGACATGGATTCCGCCCTCTGCTCTATCTAGTGATGCTGTTGGTAATCTCCGGGATCCTGTTCTTTATTCTCGGTTTTCTGGCCGAGGCCATTGCCAATCTATCCGAAAAAGTAGATGAGTTGCAGAAGGGCATCCGCAAGCGCTCCCCCTCTGAATGAAAGTCCTGCACCTAGTCTCTGCTTATCCCCGCCGCCAGGGGGACATCATCACTCCCTGGCTGATTGAAACTATCCGCCGCCTCAAAGAAAAGGGACTCGAAATAGTAATCTTGGCCCCTTCCTATAAGGGCTTAACCAGTCATTTCCACGAAGGAATCAGAGTGGAGAGATTTCGTTATTTTTTCAAAAGATGGGAAAATCTAACCCACGAAGAAACTGCCCCTGACCGGGTCAACCGATCCATATTCTACAAGCTTCTGGTTCCATTCTACGTTTTCTTCGGCACCCTCAAGACAATCTGCCTGTGCAGAAGAGAGAAATTCGAAGTCATTCATGTCCACTGGCCTATACCTCACGCTCTATTCGGGCTATTCGGTAAGTGGGTCTCTAAAGCCAAACTGGTGCTAACCTTTTACGGAGTTGAACTGAGATGGGTCAAACAAAAGTATCCCTTCCTAAGGAAACCTCTGAAGCTGCTTATCGGAAAAGCTGATGTAGTGACTGCCATATCGACCCACACCCGCAATGAAATGCTCTCTTTAAGCGACCGCCCAATTACTATTATCCCATTCGGTGCCGGGTTAGACATTCAGGAAAAACCTGCCACTCCTGCCACTCCCCCTGAACTCCTGTTCGTCGGCCGGCTGGTGGAAAGGAAAGGTGTCTCCTTTCTGATCGATGCGTTTAACATCTTGAGCAGGAAACTGGATTGCAGACTCTTTATAGTAGGGGAGGGTCCTGAAAAAGAGAAATTGATAAAGCAAGTCGCAGAATTGAAGCTAGGAAACAAAGTCATTTTCACCGGTGGTATCCCCGAAGAGGAACTGGCCTGGCGCTATCAGAACTGTTCTGTCTTTGTGTTGCCCGCCATTATTGATTCCAAGGGGGACACCGAGGGTCTGGGGGTGGTCTTGATAGAGGCTTTGACCTATAAGCGCCCGGTAGTGGCCTCCCGGGTGGGGGGCATAGTCGACATAGTCGAAGACGGCAAAACCGGCTTTCTGGCGCCGGAAAAGGATTCACTGGCTCTAAGTCAAGCCATTGAAAAACTCTTGACCGATAAAAATCTCTCCCGGAGATTAGCCGAGCAAGGCTACGGTTTTGTCAAAGTCAGGTTTTCCTGGGACAGAATCATCGGCCAGATCTTAGAAGCTTACCGCAAATAGCTTTTCGCACAGCTCTTGATTATATTGTTGACTAATCTTCCTTCAATGAGATATTACAGCTTCCAAACAGGATAGAGAAAGGAAATAGATGCGTGCTCTAGTAACCGGCATAACCGGTCAGGATGGTTCCTATCTGGCGGAATTCTTACTCTCCAAGGGCTATGAGGTCTATGGAGTGGTTCGGCGCTCCTCCCTGGAGAATTTCGAAAGAATCCAGCATATCCGTGGAAAAATAAAGATCGTCCAGGCCGACCTTTTGGATCAGCTTTCTTTAATCAGCGCGGTCCAAGAGGCGCGGCCGGACGAAATCTACAACCTGGCAGCTCAGTCCTTTGTACCCACCTCCTGGGCCCAGCCGGTCTTGACTGCCGAGTTCAACGCCATCGGGGTGGGCAGGCTCTTGGAAGCCCTTCGCCTGCTGAATAAAAAAATCCGCTTTTATCAGGCCTCTTCCTCTGAAATGTTTGGAATGGTCCAACAGGCCCCCCAGAATGAGAAAACTCCTTTTTATCCCCGTTCCCCCTACGGGATAGCCAAGCTTTACGGACACTGGATCACGGTCAACTACCGGGAGTCGTACGGAATACATGCCTCCTCCGGAATTCTTTTTAATCATGAATCCCCCCGCCGGGGACTGGAATTCGTCACCCGCAAGGTGACTGATGCAGTGGCCAGAATTAAACTTGGTCTGTCAGACGGGCTTTATCTGGGTAATCTGGATGCGGAAAGAGATTGGGGTTTTGCCGGCGATTACGTTGAAGCCATGTGGATGATGCTGCAACAGTCTGAGCCGGATAATTACGTGATCGGCACGGGAGAATCACATTCCGTGAGAGACTGGGTTAAAGCCGCCTTCAATTCGGTGGGATTAGACTGGAACAAATATGTAAAAGTCGACCAGAGCTTATTCCGTCCCGCTGAAGTCCATCATTTAGTCGCAGATTCCAGCTACGCCCGCCAAAAGCTTGGCTGGCGGCCCAGGGTAGGATTCCAGGAACTGGTGAAAATGATGGTTCAGGCCGACTTGGATCGCCATCAGAATAAGCACCCCCGCCAATAGAATGTCGGTTCTAATCACCGGTATAACCGGCTTTGCCGGCTCCCATCTGGCGGAGTATCTGCTCAGCCATAAAGAAAGGATTGGCGGGACCTATTTAGTCGACGATTTTGAGAACGTCTCAGCCTTTCAATCCAGATTATCACTTGTAAAATGTAACCTTGACCTGTATTCCGGGGTCCTGGATTTATTGAAAAAGATTAAGCCCTCTCAGATTTATCATCTGGCCGCCACCAGTTCGGTCGGCCGGTCCTTTTCCCAGCCTGAGGAGGCCTACCGCAATAATTTCAGCGCCACTATAAATGTCCTGGAGGCAGTGCGTCAGCTTAGCTTGAGAACCAGAATCCTCATTTCCGGGTCAGCCGAGATTTACGGCAGAGTCCCGGCCAAAGACCTTCCCTTAAAGGAGAACCAACTCTTAAAACCCGTTTCACCCTACGGTCTCAGCAAGGCCATGTGCGACCTTTTGGCCTACCAGTATTGGCTGCACTATGACATCGAGGTGATTAGGGTTCGGGCATTCAATCACATAGGCCCCCGCCAGTCCCCGGGATTTGTCATACCTGACTTCGTCTCTCAGGTCGCCAAGATTCAGTTGGGCTTGCAGGAACCAGTATTGCAGGTGGGCAATCTCTCCGCCAAAAGAGACTTCACTGATGTCCGGGATATCGTGAGAGGATACCATCTGCTGATGCAGAAGGGTAAAGCTGGAGAAGCATATCATCTGTCGTCCGGCAGAGCTGTTTCTTTACGGGAAGTAGTCCGAATGCTTCAGAAACTGAGCCACAGGAGGTTCACAGTCATCAGCCAGCAATCCAAGAGGCGTCCGCAGGATATACCCATTTTGATAGGTGATAACAGTAAAACCAGACGAGTAACAGGCTGGAAACCTAAGATCGACTTGAGAGTAACGCTGGGCGAAACATTAGAGTACTGGACCTATAGGTTTGGCGGAGGCAACATCAAGAAATCTAGAATGGTGAAATCAAGGGTCTGACTGTGGGTGTTCTTTCGCCAACTTCTTTCGAATATTGCTTTTGGTCTAGCTCGATTCTTTTGGAAATTATATCAATCAGCGACCAGACTGATTTTTGCACCGCAGAAGGGGAAAATTTCAAACCAAAGCCAATGCCGGCTGACCTCTTTTAGCAGATGCCTGAACCTCTGGTATCGGTCATAATCCTTAATTGGAACGGGGAGCGTTTCCTAAAAAACTGCTTAAACTCGCTTTTCAATCAGACTTATTCCAACCGGGAAATCATTGTGGTTGACAATTCCTCCACCGACGGTTCCAGGACCATTCTGGAATCTTTGGCTGGGAAGATTAGATTGATAAAGTCGGAGAGAAACTTAGGGTTCGCAGCGGGGAACAACTTGGGCATCAAAAACAGCTCCGGTGAGTTAATCTTCCTGCTCAATAATGATACTGAGGTCGATCAAGAATGTGTAGAAGCATTGGTATCGGCCTCACAACAGGCTGCAGACATTGGCATGTGCGCTCCCAAGGTCAGGTATTTACAGGACCAAGAGATACTTAACAGCACCGGCGTAATTATCTATCCAGACTTGACCGCCCTTAACCGTGGTATAGGAGAGAGAGATAGAGGTCAATATGACAAATCATTCTCAATATTCTGTCCCTACGGAGCTGCGGCAATGTATAAGAAAGAGATGCTTGACCGCATAGGACTTCTGGACGAAGATTATTACATGTTTCGTGAGGAGGACGAGCTGGGTTGGAGGGCCAATTTGGCCGGTTGGAGATGCGTTTACGTGCCCGAGGCTTTGGTTTATCATCATCGTTCCGCGGCTACCATGGTCTTCTCGGCTTTCAAACTATTTTATGGAGAGAGGAACAGGCTCTACACCTGTTTTAAGTATCTATCAGCAAGCAAGTTATGTACTATCTGGCCCGCCACTCTGAAAAGGTATCTGTTTTCTTCTAAAATTGCGGGGAATGCAGAATCGCCCACTCCTTCTCGATCGAGAATGGTTTGGACTCTCTTTTTGGCTTATCTGGGAGCTGTCAGACGATTCTTTAAAATGAGGAAGAAGGGCCGGCTTTTCCTGAAAATGCATTCTGTCTCTGGTCAGAAAGTCCAACAAATACTGGAAATCTATACGGCAGAACTCCAGGCTCTCCAAGGACAATTTGTGAAACCGGCTGACCGAAAAGAGACTCCTCATGAATCACACCCAGAATAAACTCAAGAGAATACTGCGGCGGCTCAAACGGCTGGTGAAATCATCCGGCCGTAAATTGCAGCTGGGCTGCAGGCGCATGCCCCTTCCTGGCTTTGTCAATCTGGACTCTGTAGCGCTTCCCGGGGTGGAGGTGGTGGCTAATCTGGAGCAGAAGCTCCCCTTCCCGGACAATCATTTTGACCCGGTCTATGCCCGGGACACCATCGAACACGTGGAGAATCCGAGTCGCTATTGCTGAATTGGCGATAGCCCTAGTTTCCCTCAAGATTAAATAGACAAAGTCTCCTTTTAACTTGATCAGGCAAGATTCTTAGAGTTTTCCATTGACAAGCAGGAATTGGGGTCTTATGTTAGAATTAAGGAGGGGAGGAGAGAGGAGGCCCCGTGAAAGGAAGCTTTTTGTGGAGAAGCTTGATGTTTGTAACTTTCCTAATAATGTGGATGTTTCTACCTGCGTGGGGTATTTCCTTCATGAAAGCGGATTACTCTACCGGAGGATCTCCACAAACCGTTGCCATTCCCGGCTGGGATAAGGATGGTGACCTGGACTTAATTACCGGAAATAGAAGCGGCAATAACTTGACCTACTTGAAGAACCAGGGGGATGGCTCATTTTCTTTCTTCGCCACCCTTTCTGGTAAATCAGGACCATTTTATCCGATAGCAGTGGGCTTAGATTAAGAATGGAGTTTTAGATTTAGCAGTCTCAAATTTCGGGAAAATACGGTTTCCCTATTGTTAAACCCAGGCAACGGCAGCTTCACCACTTACACTGAAATAATGGTAGGGGATCAACCCCATTCGGTGGACGCTGCTGACATAGATAATGATGGAGATCTTGATCTAGTGATTGCCCACTGGACCTTTGATTTTATTTCCACCCACTTGAATGATGGAACTGGCAATTTCAGTTCTGGGCAAAGCTTGCCGGCTAGTTACGCCTCTGCTGCGTATTTCGTAGATCCGGACAAGGACGGAGATTTGGACGTAATCTGTGCCAATCGAGAAAGCAACTCAATTGGCTTCTTTAACAATTAAGGAATGGTACACTGGACCCCGCTATTGAAATTCCCGCCGGCCCGGGACCGCATGGCGCCGCTGCTGTAGATGCAGACGCTGATGGCTACTTGGACCTGGTTTCTGCCGATTTTGATAATACCGCTATCTCAGCCATAATGAATTTGGGCGGTATGCTTTTTTCTGCTCCCACTGCTTATGGGACAATTTTCGAACCTGCGAATATTGCAGCCGCAGACTACGATTTGGACGGTGATTTTGATATGGTGGCTCCTAATTTCCACACCAGCTTCTTTAACTGCCATGAGAATAATGGCAACGGCACCTTTGCTCCGAAGGTTGACTTTGCCTGTGGTAGTGGCCCTACTTTTGCCGGAAGGGCTTACTTAGATGGAAATGGTACGCCAGCTATTGTTACCACGAATGCTTTTAGTGATAATGTATCTGTATTTCTCAATCAGACTCCGCCCGTAAGTACTTTGATACCAACTTTGTCGGAGTGGGGTCTGATAGCTTTCGGCTTGATTTTCTGGGACTAGTGATTTTTTACTATCGAGAAAAATCGGTGCCCCAGAGGGCGTGAGCAGCTTATAATAGTTAGATTTTCAAAGGAGTGGTTGTTATATAAGTAGCCACCCCTCTTTTTTTCACCTCAAAGGCTATCCAAGTCAACTCGGCCACTGTTGCTTTTATTTATACCTTTGGTTAACTTTTCAAGGTTTGATTCGAATATAGAATGTTAGAACTGGTTAAGACCTGTGACCTCTGCGGCGGCTCTGCTTTTGAGCCAGCCTTTAACGGCAAGAATTTTGAATTTAACGAAGAATTTACCATATTAGAGTGTAAGAACTGTAGACTCCTTTTTGTCAGTCCCAGACCGGATCCAAGTGTCATAGGTAAGTACTATCAAAGTGGTAACTATTATGCCTATCAAGATACCTCCCAGCTGAGGGGACTTAAAAACCTCCTTGAACATTTCAAAAACTGGTTATATCGAATCCATTACCAGAAAAATAAAAACGTCTTTGAGGGACTCAGCAGTCTGTTTGGCAGAATTATTCTAAGTTTTTTCCCGACCTTGCCTCCCAAAGCAAAATTGGGCTCTCTTTTAGATGTGGGCTGTGGCAGCGGCTCCTTCATGGCTCGGCTCAAGCAGGCGGGTTGGAATGTCACCGGAGTGGAGATTGACCCGGCTGCAGTTGTCATTGCTGAAAGAAATGCGCTGGAAGTATATCGGGGTGAATTGACCGCGGTTGAATTCGGATCAAAGAGATTTGATGTCATTCTCTTCAGCCAAGTATTAGAACACGTATATTCTCCTGCGGCTTATCTGAAAAGAGCAAAACAGCTTTTAGCTCAAGATGGAATATTGCTAATCGGAATTCCCAATCCGGAGTGCTGGCTGGCTAAATTTTTCGGAATTTACTGGCGTGCCTGGGACCTCCCCCGGCACCTATATCACTTCAAAAAAGACGCTCTGCTTGAGTATATGGAGAAAACCAACCTGAAACTGGTTAGCATAAAACGCCACCATATTCTTCTCTCTCTCCGGCTGATTCTCAAAGACCTGAAGTTAAAGGCTCAGGACAAAAGAGGCACTTTCTCTCTGTTTATTCCTATTTATGTTGTTGCTGTTTTTCTTTATATATTAAATTTAGCCCTATATCTGTGCCCGGGTGTAGATACAAATATTACCAGCCACTATCTAACTTATCTAGTCCGACAGCGCTCAGCACTTGATTAAAAAGGAGCTTATTGAAGGATAAAGATAAAAAGGGTCAGTCGATCCCCGCGATTGAGGAGCCCGGTTGCTGGTGCCGGAGTAATTGGTCTATCTTTTTGATTTATCCGGTTAGAGTCATAATCTTTTTACCGAATAATCCTCTCCCCTTCAGTAATAGTCCTCTTGGGGCTGGTGAATTTTTACTACACCAGAAAATCTCTGAAGCCTACCAAGAGGATCGGATTAAGAGTAAATACCCTTTCCCTCTTCCAAGAACTAGCAATTTTCAGTAGCTATTGGTTAATTTATTTGTATAATATATATATTTTGTTTACTATGTTATTTAATTGGGATTACGTGGTGAGCGTGGTCACATTTGCCAGATGTTTCAGATTACAGTAATAAATAGTGTAACTTTCAAATGGGAGCATATTGTGACAAAAGAAGATGACGAAATAATCCGTATACGGAATTTTTACGATAAGTATTTTATGCGGCATAGAGAATTTTATGAGAGGGAAAGACATGCTGCCTGGGTAAAATGGCTTTTGCCTCTAAAGCGGCCTGCTCGCCTGCTAGATGTGGCTTGCGGGAACTGCTATTTTCTGAGCCAACTTTTACAATACCCGGATCTTGAACTAACCGGGACAGACATAAGTGCTACAGCTCTGGCTATAGGCAAGGAAATATTAGGGCCAAGGATACATCTGGTGTGCACTGCCACAGAAAATCTGCCTTTTGAATCAGGTTATTTTGACTACATTACTTGCATTGGCAGTCTTGAGCACTTTTCCAACCTGCCTCGTGCGCTTCGTGAAATGGTAAGAGTGGGCAAGCCGGACGCCCTCTATTTTATTCAGGTTCCTAATGCGAGTTTAAACTACAAGACCCTAATGAAAGGAACAAGCCATACCTTTCAGATTGATGCAAAAGAAGAGTTGCATACCAAAGATGAGTGGGTTAAAATACTCCAAAATTCTGGAGTACGAGTTACCAATATATTCAAAGACGATGCCTTCAGACCGGGTTTTACCAGCCTCAAAAGATTTATTCTTAAGATTATGCCGCTCAAATTCTGTCCCCATTTTATTATATTAGGTCGGAAGGAGCGACCATAGCCTACCTGGAACTCGCAAAATAATGGCCTCCCTGAAAAGCTGGCTCAAACCAGTCTCTTATCTGGTGGTTGCTGCCGTCTTTTTCTTTTTGATTAGAAGCCTATATCAGAATTGGCAGGGAATTGACTGGAACAAGATCAATTTTAATCCTTTTTATCTGGCGTTTTCCCTGGTTTTAGCTTTTACTGGATTATTGATCTCGATCTTTCTGATGACGAAGATTTTAGCCAGCCTGAGGGAAGAAGTGACTTACTGGCAGGCACTCAGAATAATGGGCAAGTCCCAACTGGCTAAATACCTTCCCGGAGGGGTGTGGATGACTGCTTCTCGCATGTATTTGGCAGAGCAGGAAAAACTGTCCAAACCTAAAGTACTCCTAGGCACCCTGGTGGAACAGGAATATGGGTTTGTGATCGCCCTGGTTTTGTCCATATTCTGTTTGGGCTTTCGCGGCTCATTCCTGGCAGTTGATCTCACCGGCTTCAATCTGCTTTTTTTGCTTTTAGCAGTAGTTTTTTTGAATCCCATATCTTTGACTTTCCTTCTCAAGTTTGGAATGAAGTTAGCCCGGCTGGACTACCCAGATTGGCGTTTCAGCTTCAGGTTATATTTTATTCTGTTGCTTGGTTACAGTTTCTGTTGGATTTTACAAGCAGTAGGCTTTTTCTTTTTAGCCAAATCTTTTTATGATTTGGACTATGCCTGGCTCAAGAGATTTTTGGGAATTTACCTCTTCTCCTGGGTGCTCGGCTTTGTGGCTATATTCGCACCAGGAGGATTGGGGATAAGAGAAGGCTCTATGGCTCTATTCTTGAAAAGCTATTTTCCGCCTGGTTTTGCCATCAGTTTGAGTCTGATCGGTAGGGTCTGGATTACTATCTTAGAGCTGCTATTGGCACTCTTAGCCTTTGCTAAGAAGGAACCTAAAGTTTAAAAAACAATATGAAAGAAAAACCGGTAAAATTACACCAGCCATCTGCTTTTATATCCAATCAAACTGATTACCCTAAATATGACTTGCTAATTGTATTGTTGGTCTATCTTGTGCTTGACCTGGTCTTCTATAGAAAAATTCTCTCGCCCTCGGTCATGGTCTTTGGCACCGACTGGCTGGCAGCCGCTTATCCAGTCCGTCAGTTCATCAGCGAGTCTCTGAGAGATTATGGCTCCATTCCGCAATGGATTCCCCAATTATATGGAGGAGTACCACTCTTTGCCAATGCGGGTGACACCTATTTCCCCCTTACTATCTTGTTGCGAACACTTTTCCCGGTGCACCAGTATGTCGCCTATCTTTTTGTCCTGAACACCCTGGTGGGGGGATTTTTTACTTATCTGTTCTTAAAGCGGCTTAAACTCTCGTTTTGGCCCTCCTTTATTGGAGGTCTTTCCTACATGTTTACCGGGATCTTAGTCTCCTCCGTCTACGGCGGCCATGAAGGGAGGATGGCAATTGTGGCATTTTTGCCGGTGGTGATGTTTTTCATTCACATCGCCACCGAAAAAAAGACTCTGACAAGTTTCTTGATGGCCGGCATAAGTTTGGGATTCATACTTCTGATTCCTCATGTGCAGATGAACTATTATCTATTGATTCTGGCATTCTTCTATTTTCTTTACCGCCTGTCTGGAATTTTCAAAGAGTCGAAGAGCTGGGGCAGAGTCATTAAACTGCTGGGTTATTTTGCGGTATTTTTAGTCGTGGGATTCTTGCTGTCCGCTGTACTCTATCTCCCCTTCTACAAATACATACCCTACTCTCCCAGAGGGGGTGAAGAGGGGAGAGGCTATGAATTCGCCAGCTCTTGGCCGATGAATCCGGAAGAGACCATGAACATGGCAGTTCCAGATTTCTCAGGAACGTCGGTCGGCAGTAGCACCTACTGGGGAAGAAACTTCTTTAAGCTTCATTCTGAGTATGTGGGGGCCCCAGCAGTTTTCCTGGCCGTGCTAGGAATTATTCTGGGAAGGAGAAATAAGCTAATCATCTTTTTTGTAGTGATGACGGTGCTAGCCTTTACCGTGGCCTGGGGCGGGAATACCCCCTTGTATAAGCTTTACTACAACCTGGTGCCGGGGTTTAAGAAGTTCCGTGCCCCCAGTCTGATTTACTTTTTAATCGCCTTCAACTTGGTGGCGCTGTCGGCTTTCGGTCTCCAATTAGTGCTTGACCGGCTGAAATCAGGACAGAATGTCAAAAGTCTCATTAAATCAATTATCATCATCTGCGGGGTGGTGATCGGGGCAGCGATTCTTGTATCTCTGGCTTCGTCTGGTTTTAAGTCGATGCTAGCCGGACTGATCAAGGACCAGCCCGCTAAGCTTTCTGCCCTGGAAGCGAATTTCCCCAAATTCATTGCTGGAATGTGGAAGTATATCCTTCTGACAATTGCGGTGGCCGGCCTTTTATTGGCCCTGATCAAGCAAAAGATCAAACTGATGATGGCCGGGGTCATCCTGAGCCTGTTGACCGTCATTGACCTGTGGCTGGTGGAGAGCAAGTTCGTCCAGACCGTCCCGGCCCCGGACGTTTACTATCAGGCCGACGAGGTGGTCAAGGCGTTGCAGCCGGACAAATCTCTGTTTCGAATCTTCCCTCTACAGTATAGAAACGATGATTATCATATGATCCACCGCATCCAAAGTCTGGCCGGAGAACACGGCAACCAGCTTCAGAGATACAACGAGTTCTTGGGGGCGGGAAAGGCCAGCATGGTGGACTATCACAATCTCTTTTCAAACCTGAACTTTCTGAACCTGGCCAATGCCAAGTACATCATCACCAGGCAGTCCATGGGCGCCCCTTTCTTCCGGGAAGTTCATCACGGCAATTTTTTTATTTACGAGAACGTCAATGTTTTGCCTCGTGCATTTGCAGTCTCAAGCTACGAAGTCATCCATGACCCCGATAAAATATTGGAGAGAATCGCCAGCCCTGATTTCAACCCCCGCCAAACCGTGATACTGGAGAAGCAACCGGCCATAAGGCCAGAAGCCGACACTTTGCAGACTAATGTGTCGATAAACGAGTACGCTCCCGCACTGGTGAAGATAAGCGCAGACCTGGGCCGACCCGGCCTGGTTGTGCTGCTCGATAATTATTACCCAGATTGGAAGGCGACAGTCAACGGACAACCAGCCGAAATCTACCGAGCCAATTACACCTTCCGTGCAGTCTCTGTCCCGTCTGGCCGGCACCAGATCACTTTTTCTTTTGAGCCCCGGTACTATTACATGGGCAGGAGAATTTCTCTTTTCAGTCTGCTGGGATTGTTGGCATTCCTCATAGGAGATTGGTTCTTCAAGAAGTTAAAAGCCAGGAGGCCAGCTTCAGTACAATGAAAGCCCTGGTTATCGTCCCTACCTACAACGAAAAAGAAAACATTGAACGGATAGTTCCGGAGATTTTAAGCCAGGACCGGCGCCTGCAGGTCTTGGTCGTAGATGATAATTCCCCGGATGGAACCGGGCGGATTGCCGATCGCCTTGCCCAACAAGATGGACGAGTCATCGTTCTCCACCGGGAGAAAAAATCCGGACTCGGGCAGGCTTACCTGGCCGGCTTCAAATACGCTCTGGAGAAAAATTTTGATTATGTCTTCGAAATGGACGCGGATTTTTCCCACGACCCCAAGTACCTGCCAGAATTTCTGAGAGCCATCCAGAATGCAGATTTGGTTCTGGGATCCCGCTACATCAGCGGTGTCAACGTGGTCAACTGGCCCATGTCGCGCCTGCTTCTGTCTTACTTCGCCAATATCTACTCCAGGTTGGTAACTGGTCTGCCGGTCAGGGATTCCACCGGAGGGTTTAAATGCTATCGACGCGTGGTACTGGAGAAGATTGATCTGGATAAGATCAGGTCGGAGGGTTATTCTTTCCAGATTGAAACGTGTTTTAGAGCCTGGAAAAAGGGATTTAAGATAGTGGAAATCCCCATCATCTTCGTAGACCGCAAACAAGGGGAGTCCAAGATGTCTAAACGAATCGTACGGGAGGCCATGTGGATGGTCTGGAAGCTGCGACTGCTTTCTCTGTTAGGCAGAATTTGAATAAGGCAGCAGTCGAGCTGTCGATTGTCATCGTCAGCTTTAATGTTAAAAAGGACTTGAGACGGTGCCTGCAAGGGTTGGCAGGATGCGCTGATTCTATCGAAATCATCGTGGTCGACAATCACTCTTCAGACGGCTCGGTCGAAATGCTAAGGGCAGACTTCCCTGAAGTCACTCTGATTGAAAACAGGGTCAATACGGGATTCTCCCGGGCCGCCAACCAGGGAATCAGATCTTCAGCCGGGAAGTTTGCTCTGCTCTTGAACCCCGACACCCGGATAAGCGGGAGTGATTTGGAGTCTATGGTTGATTATTTGAAACAGAATCGCAGGGTAGGGATATTGGGCTGTCAGATACTAAATTCGCAAGGGAAGAGGCAGTTTTCCGCAAGGAGTTTCCCTTGGTTCAGCACCTCTTTCTCCAGTAACCAGTCAATATTGAACCGGGTCGTCCCAAAAAACCCCTGGTCCAGGAAGTATCTGGGCAAAGAATTGAGTCTGGATTCCCCCAGCCAGGTGGATTGGGTCTCCGGCTCTTGTCTTTTGGCTAAACGAGAAGTTTTTGAAAGCGCCGGTTTATTAGATGAGAGATTTTTCATGTATGTGGAGGATGTAGACCTATGTAAAAGGGCCAAAGAAAAAGGCTGGGAAATTGTTTATTACCCTCAGGTCAAGATTACTCACAACAATGGACAGAGTGTACGGAAACGCAAGTTAATAATGCTGGCCGAACACCACAAAAGCATGTATTATTACTTCACTAAATATCATGCCGACCGAAAAATTCTGGCTGGACTGGTTTACCTGGGGGTCTGGATTCGGTCCGGATTCTCAGCCCTGGGATATTGGTTGAAGAATTAGAATAAGGACATGCCTTACCTCTTGGTCTTCGCGATTGCCCTGGCCGGGACCTGGCTGCTTACTCCTGCCTTGACAGAGTTTTGTCATTGGAGAAAGATTTTGGACTGGCCGGGTGCCAGAAAACTCCATCAAACTCCGACTCCCAGGCTGGGAGGCCTGGTCCTATTCATTTCCGCCATTTCGGCCTGGTTCCTGGCCTATATCATTTGGCCGACCCTGTGGCAGGAGAGCAGAAGCCTAATACTCTGGCTGGCATTAGGAGCATCCATAATCTTTGCTCTGGGGCTGTGGGACGACTTAAAACCGCTACGCTTTCGCTATAAGATTATGCTACAAATCTTGACCGGAATCATGTTAATCTGGGCCGGTCTGAGGGTCAATTTGCTATTCATACCTTTCTGGCAGCCGGTTAAATTGGGCTGGCTGAGCTATCCGGTCACCATGCTCTGGTTTTTAGCTCTGCTAAATTCGGTCAATTTGATCGACGGGTTAGACGGCCTGGCGGCCGGGGTATCGGTCATCTCAGCCGCCACGCTATTGTTGGTGGGGCTCCATTATGAAGCTTATTTGGTTGCGCTGATAATGGCCGGGGTTGTGGGAGTCGGTTTGGGTTTTCTGAAATTCAACTTTTCACCGGCCAAAATTTTCATGGGGGATTCCGGGGCACTCTTTCTGGGTTACCTGTTTGCGGTATCATCCTTGATCTGTCCCATCAAAAGCTACACCGCGGTCGCTCTTTTCGTCCCCTTAGTCGCCTTGGGGCTTCCGCTGTTGGAGACCGCCTCATCTTTTCTCAGAAGAACCTTGGGCTTGAGAAAATTCTACGCCGCCGACAATCAGCATTTATACAATTTGCTGCTTGATTTCGGGCTATCTTCCCGAAAGACAGTCATCATCTTCTATCTTTTCTCGATTCTGTTCTCTATTTTAAGCCTGATACTCATGTTCAAGGGAGGAGCGTTGTTTTTGCCTATTTTGAGTCTGGTGGTAGCCATGGTCTTGGTTGTCTCACTTGTTTCGTATATATTGGGGAAGCGTATGCCCTCCAAAAGCAAAAAGGCCCTGGTATGAACGGGGCCTATCTGGATTTCGAGAAACCGATCGCTGATCTGGAGAATAAAATCCAGGAGATGAAAGACCTTTCCCTGAATGGCGGCTTTCAGCTGGAGGGGGAGATATTGTTGCTGGAAAAAAAACTGGAGAAGGTTCAGAAAGAAGTATACTCCAGGCTTACCCGCTGGCAGAGGGTCTTGCTGGCCAGGCATCCCCGCCGTCCGCAGTCCTCGGATTACATCAGCTTGATGGCGGCCGATTTTTTGGAAATTCACGGAGACCGCGGATTTGCTGACGACAAGGCCGTCATAACTGGATTTGGAAGCATAGATTCCAAACCGGTTGCCATCCTTGGACAACAAAAGGGCAAAGATACCAAGCAGAAGTTGAAGCATAATTTTGGAATGGCTCACCCGGAAGGGTACCGTAAGGCACTCCGCTTCATGCAACTGGCGGCCAAGTTCTCCCTACCGATTCTGATTTTTATCGACACCCCCGGCGCCTACCCGGGAATCGGGGCGGAAGAGAGAGGGCAGGCCGAGGCTATTGCCCACAATTTGAGAGAGATGTCTTTTTTGCCGGTACCTGTGGTTATTTTTGTAATCGGCGAGGGAGCCAGCGGCGGGGCTCTGGGCATCGGAATAGGGGACCGGGTTTATATGCTGGAGAATTCCTGGTATTCGGTCATCTCCCCGGAAGGATGTGCGGCAATTTTGTGGCGTGACGCCGCTAAGGCGCCTCAGGCCGCCGAAGCTCTAAAGCCGGCCGCATTTGATCTGTTGGAGCTGGGCATCATAGACGGAGTAATTCCGGAACCCGGGGGAAGCGCCCACCGTGAACCGGCCCAGCAGGCACAGCGCATTAAAGAGACCTTCTTGACTGCCCTGGATGAACTGGAATCGACGACTACCGATAAATTGATCCGGAACCGAATTCAGAAATTCAGAGTCATGGGACAATTCTACGAGGTCGAGCCGTTACCCAGACAGGATTCGTAAATCAAGTCTTACTAGCAAGGAGATTGAAGATGAAATTGTCGAAGTTTTGTGAAGAGGATTTGATCTCTTTTGATCTGAAGGGAAAAACCAAAGAGCAGATCATAAGTGAACTGGTGGATTTGACCAGTCGCTCCAAGCTGGTCAAAGACCGCCAGGAGCTGCACAAAGCAGTGGTTGAGCGTGAGAAATTAGTTACCACTGGGGTGGGTTACGGAGTTGCCTTTCCTCATGCCAAGACCAAGGCGGTCAAAGGGATAGTGGTGGCCTTCGGCCGCTCTAAGGCGGGGGTGGATTTTGAAGCCATGGACAAAAAGCCGGTCTATCTGTTCTACCTAATTGCGGCTCCGGAAGACGCCATCGGCGCTCATCTCAACGTGATGGCCCGGCTTTCCTATATAATGAAAAACGACAAGATCAGGGAACGCCTGATGACCATTCACAGCCCCAAAGAGCTGTTGGAAATTCTGGACTCGGTCGAATAGACCCCATGCCGTTACTCCCGTTCTGGGGAAGGTGGCTGAAGAACAAATCCTCCTGGTATCTTTTGGTATTTGGAGTTTTGTCCCTTGCTCTTTTGGTGCTGCCTAGGCATATCAAATCGGCTAGCGGGAGCCTGCTCTGGCAGGTTTTTTACTCCCCCTTCTACCAGGCCGGCGACCGGCTGCGAGGCCTGTATCAGGTCCATCTGGAAAACCAGAAGCTCCGCAAAGAAATTTCCTCCCTGCGGATCGAGAACGGAATATTAGAGGAGCAGCGTCTGGAGAATCACCGGCTACGTCAACTATTGGAACTCAAAGCAACCCTGGATTTCGAGGTGATCCCCGCCGAGGTTATCTCCCGGGACGCCGATTTTCCCTTCAGCACGGTGGTCATCAATTCCGGCACTCAGGCCGGAGTAACCAAGGACCTGCCCGCCATTGACCCTAGCGGCCTGGTCGGAAAGGTTATTGAGGCGTATCTGAATCATGCTACTTTGCAACTTTTGTTCGATCCCGGCTTTAGGATTTCGGCCGTGATTCAGCGCACCCGAATAGTCGGAATCGTCTCCTGGAAACAGGCAGAGCTCTTGGAGATGAATTTTATCCCCTTCGACGCCGATGTTCAAGTGGGCGACCAAGTGGTCACCTCCGGGCTGAGCGCTATTTATCCACCCGGCCTGAGAATCGGCAAAGTAGTCAAGGTGAGTCAAAAACCGGAGTCCCTGTTTAAATTGATCGAGATTATCCCCTTTGCTGATGTCCAAAATCTGGAAGAGCTCTTCGTAATTAAGGTGTATAGGGAATGAAAGACGGACTTTTTAAGGAGATCGCTTATTCGAAGATTTTGACCTTTTTGACCCTTTATCTGGTGACTATTATATACGAGAGTCTTTTTTCTGAGCTATTGAGGGTCGGTCCGGCCAGACTGGATGTTCCGCTATTGCTTTTGATCTACGTCACCCTGACCCGGGGAACCAAAGATGGGATTGTATTCGCTTTCGGCCTGGGTCTGTTGCAGGACGCGCTGGCGCCCCTGCGGATGGGCATTGGATCATTGGTAAAAGTCGGGCTGGCCTATGCCATCGGACAGTCCAAAGAAAGTTTGTATTTGGAGAACTTATTCTCTAAGGTATTGGTGATTCTGGTGGCAGCTCTGATGAATGATCTTATGAGATATGTGGTCCTCTATTGGCAGAGTGGGGACAAATTGAGTGCGGTGCTGATCGGTTCAATTCTCCCTACCGCCCTGTATACATCCGGAGTGGCCGGCCTGGCAATGTTTCTTGCCGGCAAAGGAAGGTTGCGGCCGGAGGCGGCTTAAGATGCAGGGGACGAGAGAATACGGGACAAGAGAATATAGGGCCAGGCTGGCTTTGACCATTATGATTATAGCCCTCCTGGTCCTGGGTAGCCGTTTGTCATACCTGCAGGTTTTCAAGGCACCATATTACCGGCAGATTTCCGATAACAATCGCATCAGAACCCTCCCCATTGCCGCTTCTCGGGGAACGGTCTACGACCGGCAGGGGAGCATCATAGTCAATAATCGCCCGAGTTTCACCGTTTCGGTAATCCCTTATGAAATCAGATCTGAAAAGCAGGTTCTGGCCACGGTCGCGGAGATGCTGGAGCTGGATACTCTTTCACTCCGCAAGAAGGTCGACAGCCCTCGCTATTCAACCTATGAGATGATTCCGGTAAAAAGAGACGCTGATTTGGGGATAATCTCCAGACTGGCGGAGCAGGGAGAGAATCTGCCGGGTGTGATTCCTGAGGCTCAAGCTACCCGCAAGTACCCGGAACTAAGATCACTCAGCCACCTGATCGGTTACGTGGGGGAGATTTCTGAAGAAGAGTTGGAGGTCAAGAAAAGAGTGGGTGAATCGTACGGGACTTTTATGGGAAAGATGGGTATTGAGAAAAGCTACGATGAACTGTTAAGAGGGCGGGATGGAGCTGACCTTTATGAAGTCACAGCCAGGGGCAGGGTGGTGGGAAAATTGCCGGACGAAGAACGGGTCCCACCTTTGCCAGGGCTAGATCTGCAGCTTACTCTGGACCTCAGCCTGCAGGTATTGGCAGATTCCCTCTTAAAACCGCACCCCAGAGGCTGTATTGTGGCCTTAGATCCCAACAGCGGGGAAATTCTGTGCCTGGCCAGTCAGCCCGGGTTTGACCCCAATTCCTTCACTTCGGTATTGACTTACGGCGAGTGGCAGGAACTCAGCGAGAATCCCGACCACCCCCTGCTCAACCGGGCGATACAAAGTGCCTATCCTCCCGGCTCTACGCTGAAACTGATGGTTGCCGGGGCTGCGCTGGAAAGAGGCCTGATTACACCTCAAACCACATTCCATCCGTGTTATGGAGGTTTCCAACTGGGAGAAAGATTTTTCCGCTGCTGGCAACCAGAGGGACATGGGGTTCAGGCCTTAAGAGGGGCGGTTCTTTACTCCTGCGATACTTACTTCTATCAGGTCGGATTGAAATGCGGCATTGATCTGATGGCCGAATATGCGGAAAAGTGCGGATTTGGCCGCAAGACCGGCATTGATCTGCCCCAGGAAGCCAAAGGCTTTGTGCCTAATACTGAGTTTTATGACCAGAGATATGGCCGTAAAGGCTGGACTAAAAGTCTGGCTTTGAATCTGAGTATAGGGCAGGGGGAGTTTCTGGTCACTCCTTTGCAATTGACCAATTTTTTTGCAGCGCTCTGTAACGGGGGAACACTGTATCGACCCCACCTTCTTGAGAAGGTTCTTTCTCGCTCCGGGAGAATTCATGAGTACGAAAAAACCACCATCGGACATCTCCCCTTTTCAAAAAAGACCATCTCTATTCTCAAAGATGCATGTCTGGCAGTGGTAAACGAGCAAGGTGGCACCGGCTGGATGGCCAAGATTCCTGATATTATGGTAGCTGGAAAGACTGGAAGTGCCCAGAACCCTCACGGCAACACCCACGCCTGGTTCGTGGCCTATGCCCCGGCAGAAAATCCTCAGATAGTCATAACTGTGCTGATAGAGAATGCCGGGCACGGAGGAGACGTTGCCGCCCCGATCGCCCGTGAAATAATCAAAGCCTATCTGCACCCCCGAACTGAATTGGTCCAGGTAAGCGAAAAAAACAATTCGATTGACGATGAAACTAAAGATTGAGAATTTCGACTGGCTGACCTTTTTGCCGGCGCTGATTATTTCATTCATGAGTATCGCCCTGATATACAGCGCCAAGCATGCCTCTGTAAGCGGAGTGGAAAGAATGCTGTTTGTGAAGCAGGGGATCTGGGTGGTTTTGGGCCTAATTGCGTTCTACTTAACATACAGACTTCCGGTCCGGACTCACGAGATTTTGGCCTACCTCTATTATGCCCTGGGTTTAACGCTTTTGGCCGCTTTATTCCTCATTGGTTCAACCAACTACGGCTCTACCCGCTGGTTTAACCTGGGACCCTTTAATGTCCAGCCCAGCGAAATTATGAAGCTGGCAGTGATAGTAGCTCTAGCTCGCTTCTTAGCCTATCCCAAAAAGATTACCAATAACTTTATCTGGGTGATTGTTGCCGTTTTTTTCGCGCTGGCACCGATGCTTCTAGTGCTCAAGCAGCCCGATCTGGGTACTTCCAGCACATTTCTTATTATCCTGCTCTCTTTGTTGTTCTGGTCCGGATTGTCAATCTATTTCTTGGTTCTCTTGGTCAGCCCGATTCTGAGCCTTATTTTGGCTTTTCACTGGCTCTCCTGGGGAATTTTCTTTGGCGCTCTGTTGACCGTCATCTTGCGCTCGAGGCCCGGCAGGTGGCTGGGAACTTTCGTGGTAATGCTCAATCTGTCAGTCGGCATTGTCACACCCATCGTCTGGAACAATCTACATGATTATCAGAAAGACCGCATCTTCAGCTTTTTGGATCCCAATAAGGATAAATTGGGCTCCGGATACCAGTTGATTCAATCCAAAGTCGCCATCGGCTCAGGAGGCCTGTTGGGGAAAGGGTACCTCAACTCCAGTCAGGCCCGGCTGGAATTCTTGCCCATGCAGCACACCGATTTCATCTATTCCGTTCTGGGAGAAGAGTTCGGGCTGGCGGGATGTTCTTTTGTTCTGGCCCTCCTGTCAATAATGGTCTACCGGGGAGTGAGAATCGCTCTCAGGGCCCGGAATAATTTTGCCGGCTTTTTGGCCTGGGGCATCTCTGCCGTTCTAGCCTTTCAGTCTTCTGTGAATATTGGCATGACCCTGGGACTGCTTCCGGTTACCGGCATACCCTTGCCCTTTGTCAGCTATGGAGGCAGCGCCATGATAGTGAACTGGGCCATGTGGGGAATCGTGCTGAATATCAGCGCTAACTGGCAGGAGTACTGATGCACCCGGAATTGATTCGTTTCGGTCCTTTGGCCATTCGCAGTTACGGCCTGCTTCTGGCCATTTCTTTTTTGTTAGGAGTGATCTGGTCGGTGAGAAGAGCCAACAAGGTCGGTGTAAATCCAAAGATTATACTCGATTTGACCATCGTAATCTTCATAAGTTCCATAGTGGGGGCGAGGATGTTTTACGTAATTTTTCACCTGGAGGAATTCCGAGGGCACTGGCTGGATGTGATAAGTCCGGTGCAGAGCAATGGAGATTTTGTATTCGGAGGCCTGACCATGTTAGGGGGAGTGGTGCTGGCAGTTTTATGCGGGATTGTTTACCTCCGAATTAAGAAGCAAAGTGTATGGAAAGTAGCAGACGTACTTGCGCCGGCCTTCCCACTAGGCATCTTTTTGACCCGAATCGGCTGTTTTCTAAACGGGTGCTGTTACGGTAAACCCTCTCCACAGGAAGCCTGGGGTGTTGTCTTTCCGGCAGACTGCCCGGCCGGATATGCCTACCCGGGAATTCATTTATATCCGACTCAACTCTACTCTTCTCTTAAGGGACTTCTGATTCTGATTATTCTGGTGCTGCTGGAAAGGTACAAGAAATTTGATGGATATACCTTCTGGCTCATGCTCTTTGTTTTCGGGATCGGCCGTTTTGTAATCGACTTTTGGCGCTATTATGAGCCCAGCATGGTCCTGGCCACTATACAAGGGGTTAGTTTCTCGGTCAATCAGGGAGTTTCTTTAATCATCATCTTCGTATCGGCCACGATGTGGAATCTTCTGCGGGCCAAATCCCATAAACCCCTGGGAGCCAAATGAGCGCGCGCTTTATGGAGTTATTGCGCGATTTGAAAGCAGGTCTTTTTGACTTTGCATTTCCCGGCTCGTGCCGTGTCTGCAACCGAAGTTTATCCAGTCCCGAGAGATTCGCCTGTGAGACCTGTCTGATTACTATTCCGGCCCTGGAGGCACCCTTCTGCCTAAACTGCCGAGCAATTTTAAACTCAGCCGGTAAACACTGTGGCTGCAAAACTTTTTTGAAGGGAACTTACTCTCTGTGGACATATTCCGAAGAGGTAGAATCACTTATCCATCACTTCAAGTATAAGGGGAAGACTTTGCTGGGGCAGAAACTTTCTAGTTTATTGGCAGAGAATCTCCGCCAGCTGGATGTTTTTCCCGGCCTAGATCTGTTGATCCCGGTGCCTCTTTTCCCAAGTCGCAGAAGGGAGAGGGGCTTCAATCAAGCTGAGATTATCTCCCGGGTCATAGCTGATAGCCACGGACTGCGAGTGGAGAATAAAGTTCTGAAGCGAGATCGCAATACCCGCAACCAGACCCAGCTTTCCGCACTGGAGAGAAAGGAAAACGTCCGCAATGCCTTCAGCCCCGGTAGTTCCGGTGCCTTGGTCAATAAGTCTGTGCTTTTGGTAGATGACGTGACCACCACTGGAGCGACACTCTGTGAATGCGCGCGAGTATTACAGGAAGCAGGCGTCAAAGAAGTGTACGCCTGCACTCTGGCAGTAGCAGTTTGATTTCTAAGATCTTGACGCGGAGATTGAAACCGATATATTCCCAGCCTATGAAGCGAGGCTCAACCTGAAGATTGGAATCCTTACCGGCGGGGGAGATTGTCCGGGCTTGAATGCGGTCATCCGGGCCGTAGTGAGAAAGGGGATCACGGCCTATGGCGATGAAGTTTTCGGTATCTTGGAGGGATGGAAAGGTCTTTTAAAAGGCCAGACCGAAAGGCTTGATTTAAATAAAGTATCGGGAATTCTGCATAGGGGAGGGACCATTATCAAGACCTCTCGGACCAATCCGTATAAAGAAGAGAATGGAGAGAAGGTCATTATACAACAGTTGCAAAAACTGGGATTGGATGCCATCATTGCGGTAGGGGGTGAAGATACACTGGGGGTCGCCTCCAGATTGCACCAGGCTGGTGTAAAGGTGGTGGGAGTCCCTAAGACGATTGATAACGACGTTTCCGGCACGGATTACAGCTTTGGATTTGACACTGCCGTCAACATCGCCATGGAAGCCATCGACCGCTTGCATTCTACCGCTGAATCTCACAACCGGGTTATAGTAGTGGAGGTGATGGGGCGGCATGCCGGCTGGATAGCGGTCCATTCCGGGATTGCAGCTGGAGCTGATGTGATTTTGATTCCAGAAAAACCGGTGGACTTAGACCAAGTTTGCCAGGTGATTAAGAAAAGACACGACCGGGGAAGAGACTTCAGTCTGGTGGTGGTGGCGGAAGGGGCCAAGATTACATCAGAGCAGGATAAAGATGGCAGAATTGTGGTGCAACGCAGAGAATTGGATCAGTTCGGGCATGTCCGTCTGGGAGGAATCGGACAGGTTTTGGCTGAGGAGATTGAAAAGAGGACCGGGTATGAAGCCAGGTATGTGATACTGGGTTATATCCAGAGAGGAGGGTCTCCCACCGCCTTTGACCGGGTTTTAGGAACCAGGTTCGGAATCGCAGCAATAGACTTGGTACATAGGGGAGAGTTTGGCAAAGTGGTCTGTCTCAGAGGGAATTCAATTCTTTCCATGCCCATTGCCGATGCGATAGGCAAGCCCAAACTGGTGGATCAAGAGTTGTTTAATGTGGCACAAGCGTTTTTTGGCTAAAATGAGGAGGTCAAGGTGGCTGTAAGAGTGGCGATTAACGGGTTTGGTAGAATAGGAAGATTGCTTTACCGGGCCGGCTTGCAGAGCGGCAAAGTCGACTTTGTTGCGGCTAATGATGTCACCGATGCCAAAACCCTGGCTCATCTTCTCAAGTATGATTCGGTACACGGTCCCTTGGGTGTCCCTGTCAGCCTGGAGGGCAAAGGAATTTCAGTGGGCGGCAAAAGCATAGAAATTCTCTCAGAGAAAGAGCCCGCCAATTACCCCTGGAAAAAGATGGGCGTTGACGTCGTGGCCGAGTGCACCGGTAAATTCGCCGATAAGGAAAAAGCCAAAGTACATCTTACGGCCGGGGCCAAAAAAGTGCTGGTTTCCGCCCCTTCCAAAGGAGCTGACGCTACCATTGTGTTTGGGGTGAATGAAAAGTCTTATCAGGCCCAAAAGCACGAGGTCATTTCCATCGGCTCATGTACGACTAACTGTCTGGCTCCGATTGCTAAAGTGATAAACGACAGCTTTGGAATTCAACGAGGTTTGATGACCACCATCCACGCCTATACCAATGACCAGAGGATTCTTGATCAGCCACACAAGGATTTGAGGAGAGCCAGAGCTTCCGCTCTGGCCATAATTCCGACCACCACCGGAGCAGCCAAAGCCCTGTCTCTGGTTGTACCTGAGCTGGAAGGTAAACTGGATGGAGTGGCGGTGAGAGTTCCGGTTGCCGACGGCTCCCTAGTTGACCTTACCTGTTTGGTTAATAAAGATGTGACGGTAGCAGAAGTGAATCAGGCCTTCAAGGCCGCTGCTGCCGGGCCGATGAAGGGTATCTTGGAGTATACTGAGGATCCCATCGTCTCGGTAGATGTGATTAGCAACCCTCATTCGGCCATTTTTGACTCTCTTTCGACCATGGTGCTGGGCAAGAATATGATCAAGGTCTTTGCCTGGTACGACAATGAGTGGGGATTCTCCATGAGGATGGTGCAGGCTTTGGAGATGATATTGGGTGATTGCTCTCTGTCACAATCCAATGAACATTTGATAGGAGCTGTAATATGAACAAGCTCACCATAGATGATGTGGAGTTAAGAAATAAGAGGGTTTTAGTTCGGGTTGACTTCAACGTACCCCTCGACAAGAGCGGAAATGTCACCGACGACACCAGAATCGCTGCTTCTTTGCCCACCATTAAGAAAATTCTGAAAAGCGGCGGCAAAGCCATCTTAATGTCCCATCTGGGCCGCCCCAAGGGGAAGCGCTCGCCTGAATTCAGCCTCAGACCCTGCGCCAAGAGACTGGGTGACCTTCTCGGTCGACCGGTCCAGTTTGTTGAAGATTGTGTCGGACCCGCAGTAGAGGCAGCCGTGGCCGGGCTTGGTACAGGTGAGTGCCTGCTGCTTGAAAACTTGCGCTTCTATGCAGAAGAAGAGAAAAACGACCCTGAATTCTCCAGTAAATTGGCCGCTCTGGCTGATGTCTACCTCAACGACGCCTTCGGGTCGGCTCACCGGGCCCATGCCTCGACCGAAGGAATAACCAGATTCGTCAAGCAGTCGGCGGCCGGCTATCTGATGCAAAAAGAGGTCGAGTATCTGGGTAAGGCTTTGACCAATCCAGCCCGCCCCTTTGTTGTTATCCTAGGCGGAGCAAAAATTTCCGAAAAACTTTTAGTGATCGAGAACCTGCTCCATAAAACGAATGCAACCCTGATAGGCGGGGGCATGGCCTTCACTTTGATTAAAGCCCAGGGAGGTTCAATCGGTTCCTCTCTATTAGAGGAGGATAGGATTGACTACTGTCGGAATTTGCTTTCTCAGGTTAAAACAAAGAACCAGCGCTTGATTCTGCCGGTTGACTGTGTAGTTGCTGATAACCCGGACGCGTCCAAAAAGGAAGTAGTGCCTATCCAGTCTATTCCAGATAACAAAAAAGGTCTGGACATTGGCCCCCAGAGTGTTAATATATTCGGCCGAGAAATTGAAAAGTCCAAGACTATCGTTTGGAACGGGCCCTTAGGGATGTTTGAAAACCAAGCTTTTGCCAATGGAACCAACTCCATAGCCCGTCAGATAGCCAAGGCAACCGAGAGAGGAGCTATTTCAATAATCGGAGGAGGAGATACCGCGGCGGCAGTCGCCAAGCTGGGTTTGGAGAAAAAGATGAGCCACGTTTCTACCGGTGGGGGTGCCTCCCTGGAATTCCTGGAGGGAAAGGTACTTCCCGGAGTGGCTGCCCTGACTGACAAGAAGCTGGAGGTAAAGTTAGCTTGAAAAAGAGGCCTACTCTGGTGGCCGGGAACTGGAAGATGTATAAAACTCCCACTCAAGCAACCGAACTGGTCCGGGAATTGAAAGAAAAGGCCAAGGATTTAAATGGCGTTAGGGTGGTGGTTTGTCCGCCATTCAGCTCTATCTGCTCGGTCAAAAAGGAATTAGGCCAAGGCCAAATTGCCATCGGAGCCCAGAACTGTCACTGGGACGACGAAGGAGCTTACACCGGAGAAGTATCCGCCAAAATGCTGGCTGATTCAGGATGTGAGTATGTAATCATAGGGCATTCTGAACGCCGTCACCTGTTCCGGGAGACGGATGAAATCATAAACATGAAACTAAAGCAGGCCTTCAAAGAGGGCTTGACCCCCATACTCTGCGTGGGAGAGACCTGGCAGGAGAGAGAAGCGGGAAACACCGAAAGAGTATTGGAGGAACAGATTGAGAAAGGGTTAAACGGAATCCAACAGGAACAGATTTCAAAAACAGTCGTGGCCTATGAGCCGGTCTGGGCCATTGGAAGCGGCAAAAACGCCACCTCAGAACAGGCCCGCCAGGCCCACCAGTTTATACGTAAGCTTATTAATGAACTTTACGGCGCAGAGACAGCCGAGCAGATGCTGGTGATTTACGGTGGCTCGGTCAATCCTGAAAATGCCAAAGATTTGCTCCAGGCCGAGGACGTGGACGGGGCTCTGGTCGGAGGAGCAAGTTTGAAGTGCGAACAATTTTTGAGAATCATATCCGCAGCTAAGAAGTAGGAGGAGAAGTGTTTGGTATATTCATCCTTATTCACGTAATCATCTCAACCGCCTTGATTCTGGTAATCTTGATGCAGTCGGCCAAAGGGGAGGGGCTGGCCGGAGCCTTCGGAGGAAGCGGCATAACCGGGGCAGTCTTCGGTGGCCGTGGAGCGGCCACCTTTCTCTCCAGGGCCACTACGGTTCTGGCCATCGCCTTCTTTGTGAGTTGCCTGGTTCTTACAGTTCTGTTCCCCAGCGGCGGAGTTGCCAGCCGACAGAGCACGGTTCAAAGGGAAGCCCAGAAGGCCATGCAGCAACAGCAAACCCCGGCGACAGACCAATCCGGGACTCAACCGGCCCCTTCCCAGACCGAAGCCTCGCCCGGTTCGGTGCTTCCCCCGGTTCCAGATACCGGCGGCAAGTAGTCTTTAGTTTAGAATAGCTTGCGGAAGTGGTGGAATTGGCAGACACACCATCTTGAGGGGGTGGCGGGCGTTGCCCATGCGGGTTCAAATCCCGCCTTCCGCATTTTGTTTCAATCCGGAAGGAGAACATTTGGCTCAAATGAGCCGGTTATGAATCTGCGCCCGGGAAGATGGCGGGCTCAGAACTCGGAAAGTTTCTGTTTTTTCTTCAGTTGCTCAATTTCATCATCGATGGCCAAGGCCATTTTTTTAACTAGCTCGATCAAGCCGACCAATTTATACTTCTCAAAATCGGCCTGATTCTCTTTCAGGAGTTGGTCCAGTTTGTTTTTGAAAAAGTATATATCTGACATTAAAACTCCTTGGCTTAAGTCACATAATATAAAATAACCCCAAGAACGTCAAGAGATTACTGATGCCTCAGCTTCTCGAAACCAGAGGGAAAATACTCTTTCGTTAATTGATATCATTGAATATTCTTGTTGACAAATGCGGCGGGCTGATTATAATGAGTGTTTTGAATTAAGTAAACCGCATGCAAAAGACACCTATGCCTAAGCCCGAAGAGGTCCCCAGCCGCTGGCTCCTGGTAGATGCCCAGGATAAAGTACTGGGAAGATTAGCCTCCCAGGTAGCCAGGATTTTGACCGGAAAGAACAAGCCCCAGTTTACCAGACATCTTTGTGTGGGGGACTATGTAATTGTCATTAATGCCGACAAGATCACAGTCACCGGCCAGAAGACCCGCCAGAAAATCTATTACCGTTATTCCGGTTATCCGGGTGGATTGAAGTCCATTGCCCTGGGGAAGTTACAGCAAAAAAATCCGGAAAGACTATTCCGAGATGCGGTCTGGGGAATGCTTCCCAAGAACCGCTTGGGTAGACGGGTGCTTTCTCACTTGCATATATATAGCGGAAGCAGCCATCAGCATAAGGCCCAAAAACCTGAAGTTTACCAGGTGAAGTAGAGGATAAGTAATTGAGCTCTCAAACTGCTAATCTGAGCGCAACTGGAAGAAGGAAAGAGGCCAGCGCCAGTGTCCGACTCATGCCGGGCCAGGGTAGGATACAGGTCAATGGTAAAGCTGTGGAGACCTTTTTTCGCCGGCAGGATTTGCAGCTGGAGCTTAAAAAGCCTTTGGCGGTCACTGAAACCGAAGGCAAGTATGATGTCATAGTCAAGACCAGAGGAGGCGGAATCTCCGGACAGACCGGAGCCGTCAGGCTGGCAATTGCCCGGGCTCTGGCCAAGCTGGACGAGAAGTTCAAGCTCCTATTGAGACAGAATGGGCTATTGACCAGGGACGCCAGGATTGTGGAACGGAAGAAATACGGCCGGGTAAAGGCCCGCAAGAGATTCCAGTACTCAAAGAGATAGCCCCAATTTGAGGATAGAAGAGTGACGGTTGAAATAAAAGAACTTTTGGAAGCAGGGGTACATTTCGGGCATCAGACCCGGCGTTGGAACCCCAAGATGAAACCGTTCATATTCACTTCCCGCAACGGTATCTATGTCATTGATCTCAAGAAAACTCTGGAGTGCCTGAAAGTAGCCTGCCTGAAGGCCAAGGAAGCAGTAGCCAGAGGCGGTGTGGTTCTCTTCGTAGGCACCAAGAAGCAAGCCCAGGAAGTGATCGAACAAGAAGCCAAACGATGCGGGATGTTTTATGTCACTCAAAGATGGCTGGGCGGAACCTTGACGAATTTCGCTACCATACGCCGGAATATCCGCCGCTTACGGGACATAGAGAGAATGGCTCAGGACGGAACTTTTGAAAAGCTCACCAAGAAAGAGGTTCTGGGACTGGAAAGAGAAAGAGGAAAATTAGAGTTGGTATTGGGAGGCATAAAGGACATGGGGGAATTGCCCGGCTTACTTTACGTAGTCGACTCGAAGAAGGAGAGAATTGCCGTAGCTGAAGCGAACAAACTGGGAATTCCGGTAATAGCCGTGGTGGACACCAATTCCGATCCGGATGTAATAGATTTTCCGGTGGCCGGTAACGACGACGCCATTAAATCAATCAAGATTATTACTCAGGAGATTGCGACCGCCATTCTGGAAGCCAGACACATCTTACAGGAATCTCAGCAGAACCAAGCCGAAACCAAGGCTTCTTGATTGGACAGGGGGATTATTGGGTAAGGTACCTGCTTCTCTAGTAAAAGAACTGCGTGATAAAACCGGAGCTGGAATGATGGATTGCAAGCAGGCCCTGGAAGAGGCAGAGGGAGACCTGGAGAAGGCCATTACCATTCTGCGTCAGCGGGGCATTGCCCAGGCCTCCAAGAAGACTCAGCGGGCCACCCGGGAGGGACTCATTTTCTCGTACATCCATCCGGGTGACAGGCTGGGGGTGTTGCTGGAGTTGAATTGCGAGACCGATTTTGTGGCCCGCACGGATGATTTCAGGCAACTGGCCAAGGACCTATCCATGCAGATTGCCGCTACAAATCCTCTGGCCATCTCCCGTTCCGACTTGAGCCCGGAGTTGGTTGAAAAAGAACAAGATATTTACCGGACCCAGGCTACAAACGAAGGCAAGCCGGAAAAGATTCTGGACCGCATCGTCAGCGGTAAGTTGGAGAAATACTACCAGGAGGCGGTACTTTTGGAACAACCTTTTATTAAGGACCAGGAGCGCACCGTTCAGGACATAATCACGGTAGCTGTTGCCAAGCTGGGCGAAAATATCGTCATCAGGAGATTTGTCCGCTTCCGCGTAGGAGAATGAGGGATGGAGCTCCCCGGTTCGGCCGCACCCAAGTTTAAGAGAATCCTGCTGAAGGTCTCCGGGGAAATTCTGATGGGTAACCAGAGCCTGGGAATCGATCCCCAAGTCCTGGACCGAATCAGCCGGCAGATTCAGAAAGTTCATGATCTGGGTGTGGAGATTGGGATTGTAGTGGGGGGTGGGAATATTTTCAGAGGCTTACCCGCAGCTAAAGGGGGAATGGAGAGGGCCTCGGCCGACTATATGGGGATGCTGGCTACCGTCATCAATGCCCTAGCCCTTCAGGACTGGCTGGAGAAGATGAGGGTATTTACCAGGGTAATGACCGCCCTACACATGGAGCAGATTGCAGAGCCGTATATCCGCAGAAGAGCCATCCGGCACATGGAGAAGGGGAGAGTGATTATTCTGGCGGCCGGAACCGGTAACCCTTATTTTACCACTGACACGGCCGCGGCCTTGCGAGCGATTGAACTGGAAGCAGACGTCTTATTAAAGGGAACCAAGGTGGACGGAGTGTATGAGCTGGACCCGGTGCTAGACCCTCTGGCCAGGAAATTTGAGAGTTTGACCTATCTGGAAGTGCTCAGCAAGGAGCTCAAAGTGATGGATTCTACCGCCGTATCTCTATGCATGGACAATCGCCTGCCGATTCTGGTCTTCAATCTGATGGAGAATGAAAATTTGGAGAAAATCGTAAGAGGAGAGAGAATAGGAACTTTGGTAAGGGGTTAAGATGCAGAATAAGATATTTGCTGAAGCAGAACAGAAAATGAAAAAAACGGTGGAGAGTCTGCGCCATGAGCTGGCCGGTATCAGGACCGGCAAGGCTACCACAAACCTTTTGGACGGCATCCGGATTGAGTATTACGGCAATCCCACCCCCTTAAATCAGGTGGCCAGTATATCTGTTCCGGAGCACCGGCTGCTGGTCATTCAACCCTGGGAAAAGAAGATGATAGAGGAGATCAGCAGGGCCATCCTCAAGTCCAATTTGGGGCTGAATCCGGCCAGTGATGGCAACGTTATTCGGCTGGCTATCCCTACTTTGACCGAGGAGAGAAGAAAAGAGCTGGTAAGAGTGGTCAAAAAGTTCGGCGAAGACGCCAAAGTGGCGGTCCGTAACATCAGAAGAGACGCCAACGAGCATCTGCTCAAAGCCGAGAAGGAAAAGCTCATTTCAGAAGATGACCGGCGCAAGGCTCAGGAGTCCACCCAGAAAATCACCGACAGGCATATTGAGGAAATCGACAAGGTACTGCAGGCCAAAGAAGCCGAGGTCATGGAGGTCTGATAGTCAGGGTTGAGATCATTCAGTCTAACCTCAGAGGAATACTTTAGTTTATTAAGATGGCCAAGACCCCTCTTTGGAGGGGATTTTGTTAGATAGAGTGGCAATGGATAAGTCAATTGAAGAAGTGGCGGAGAGAATCGTCAAGAGGGGAAATCTGCCCGGCCACGTGGCTATCATCATGGACGGTAACGGCCGCTGGGCCCAGAAAAGAGGTCTCCCCAGAACCGCAGGACATCGGGCCGGAGTAAAAGCGGTCAAAGGAATCGTTGAAGCCGCCAGCCGAATAGAATTGCAGTATCTGACCCTGTATACTTTTTCCTCCGAAAACTGGAACCGCCCCAAAGGGGAAGTGAGCTCAATCATGAAGCTGCTGTATGACACCACCAAAAGAGAAATGCAAGAGCTGGTTAAGAATAATGTCAGATTAATAACCACTGGGAGGATTGAACAGCTCTCCCCCAGTCGGCGGCATGTTCTACACCAGGCCATTCAGGCAACCAGAAATAACACCGGTCTGACTTTGAATTTGGCCCTGAATTACTCCGGCCGGGATGAGATTATAGAAGCAGTCAGAGCCCTCTGCCGCCTGGTCAAGGATAATGGACTACACCCCGAGCAGATCGACGAAAAATTTTTTTCGGGCTATCTGTTTACTAAATCGCTACCTGATCCCGACCTTTTAATTAGGACCTCGGGGGAAATGCGCCTGAGCAACTTCTTGTTGTGGCAAACTTCCTACACCGAGCTTTATGTGACCGATATACTCTGGCCCGACTTCACCGAAATAGATTTCTACCACGCCATCTCTGACTACCAGGGAAGACAAAGGCGTTTCGGCGCCCTTTAACTCGCCCCCTTGTCCAGTTTAGATAAGAAAAATCTGTCGATTCGAATCGCCGTTGCCGCCATCGGCATCCCCTCACTGCTTTATCTGGCCGCGGCTGGCAAGTTTTACTTTCTGATCTTGGTCTGTATTGCCGCAGCCTTCGGCACGCGTGAGTTCTCCAAAATTGCATTCGGCAATGGAGTCAAATTTCCGGCTCTATGGATAAGCGTTTTGATCTGCATAT
>Ga0154806_133_pt1 | contig 34576 bp, 31 predicted proteins | sample Rifle2008BG16ft_FD_105814 | JGI IMG/M metagenome (GOLD analysis project Ga0154806, IMG submission 105814) | candidate division Zixibacteria bacterium RBG_16_50_21
CAGAATTCGTGTTGGGATCAATTATGTATGCTATCCCGAAAACAGAAAAGAAATCACCGGTGCAAATAACGTGCAATCGGCCCCGAAAATCAGACTTCACGTACTGGGGGTTTTTGCCAACGTTGATGATTGTTACAACAGAATCGCTTTGTGGGTCAAAGACTGTAACAGTTCCCTGGCCGTAAGAGAAATCATTGGGATTAAAGCCGGTGTTGCAGACGTAAAGCTTGCCCAGGTAATAAGCCAGTCCCTCGGGTGATTGACCGACAGGGAATTCATTTAGTACCGTGTCGTTGATTATATCCACCTTGGAAATAGAGTTGGCGGAAAAGTTGGTCACATAGGCAGTCTGGGAATTGACCAGGACCACATTCCAGGGATTTCTGCCGGCTCCTAGGAAAATGAATCCGAGAGTGGTGTCAGCGGTCAAATCTATTCTCTGCAGGCTGGAAGAGATTGAATTGACTACGTAGGCTATTTTGCCCTTGACCACTACTTGATTAGGCACTACTCCCAGAGAGACTATGTGATTGCTGACAGTATTATCCTCCAGATTAATTTTGCTGAGAGTCTCAGCCAGCCCGTTGACCACATAGAGCGTTCTGGGAATCTGGGCGGTTACGATCACAGTCTGGACAAAAATGGCGGCAGCAATAAAGAGTCGCGGCATTTCTCCTCCTGTTCGAAAACGATTGGTGGTTAGGTTTAATACTCCAACTGAGCACTTACCCTGAATTGCCGTCCGGGCATGGGGTAGCGCTCAATGAGTTCGTAATGTTCCTCGGTTAAATTGTAAACATTGACACTTAAGTTAAAACTGAGGCGACGCAATGAATGCTTGAACTTCAGTCCCATGTCCCAGATGGTATGAGGTGGCAACTTCTTATCGGGAGTATTCTGCTCCCGTAAATACCTGCTGGAAGCGTAGCGGGACTGCAGGAATAGATCTAACTTCTCCGATTTCAAAAAACACTTGAAATTGTAGAGATGGCGGGGACGGAAGGGGATCAGATTGTCGTACTTGGTGTGGACTTCGGTTTTGTTGACGGCATCGGAGCGGGTGTGGTTGAATTCGAGTTCTAAAAGGTTCTTGAGAACTTTCCAAGTTACAATTTGCTCGTAGCCCTCAATCAGCGATTTGCTTACATTGAGCGGGGTGTACTTTCCGTCAAAGCTTTTCTGCCAGATAATCAAATCTCTGATATAACTGTGGAAATAAGTTTGTCCGGCAGAGAACTCTCCAAACAATGGAAGTCTAATCTCAATGCCGGCATCGAAATTGGTTGCCCTCTCAGGTTTCAAATTCGGATTTCCGGAGGCATAGGCATCCTCTTTCCAGAAGAGGGCGTTGAGGGTGGGGTTGTGATAAGACTTGCCCCAGTTGGCAGTCAATCTGAGATTGGTTTGGTCTCCCTGAGAAACCAGCAATCCGACTTGAGGTGAGAATTCCGGCTCGAAGCTTGAAGTCTTGTCAATTCTGCCCGCTGTAGAGAGGACAAGCAGGTCTAAAATCTTTGGTTCTACAAATTGCTGGGCAGAGATGAGACCGGAAAACGTATTTTTCCCCACCTTGCCAATGCTTGAAGCCGGGCGCTGATAGTCAATTCCCTCTAAGGTTGATTTGAGATAGGATAAACCAAGTGATAATTTGGTAACAGAATAATCTAACCTGAGTCTGCTTTCAGTTTCCCACTGTTTATTGGCGTAATCAACCCTGACCGGAATGTAAAATGGCTCCCGGATGTGAAAAGTCTGCTTCCAGTTCTGATAGCCGGCTTTGTTTTCCAGAGAAAGAACTGAAGAGAAAAGATGGGAGGAATTGAAAGCCAGATTGAGGCGATTATCCTTGCTGAAGGCAGAGTCATTTAACTGGAGAAGGGGGCCGGGGAGTTCATTTGTTGCGAAATACTTGAAGAAGGTGAGGCTGGCGGTTTGCTTCTCTGTTCTTTGCCAGTTTGCATTCACAAAAAAGTTATCCGAGTTCTGTCCGGCATTAGTGCGGGTGAAGATCTTGCCTGAATCGGCATAGGTAAAATCTCCTGTGGTAGAACTTCGGGTGCCTGAGGCAGATAGATTTAGCCCGGGTATAAACTGTTTTTCACCCGAAAGCTCCCAATTTCTGGTGCCGAACGATCCGGATTGAGTGCGGGCCTGGAATTTAATTGGCTGGCCGAAGCCGGCAGTTTTGGTGATTATGTCAATGACCCCTGCTAGGGCGTCAGGACCATATCGAGCGGTCTGTGCTCCCTTGACCACTTCGATGCGCTTGACCTGTGAAACGGGAATAGCGTTTAGGTCGGCCTCTCCGGTCTGGGCGGAGTTAATTCTGACTCCATTCAAGAGAATCAATACTTGATCGCCGGCTGAGCCGCGGATGGAAACCCGGGTACTATTCTTAGTTCCGGTCTCTTGGACATAGACTCCGGGCAGTGAATTCAGAACTTCGGCCAGATTGGAAGGGGAAAGGCGCTGAATCTGATTCTCTTCCAGGACAATAGACTGAGAGGTCAAGTCTTTAGTTGCAGCCTGAACTCTATCACCTTCAACTCGCAATTGGGGAAGCTTGATCGGTTGAGGCTGCAGTTTGACGGTCAAACTGATTTGCCGGTCTTCGGTTATAAACAGAAGTTCACTCGACCAAAGCCGGTAGCCGAGAGAACGAATAGTAAGGACATAGTCTCCGGTCGGAAGATTCTCAAAGGAGTAGAATCCTTCATTATCTGTTGTGGTTGAATAAGCGGTCCCCTGAATCGTGACCGCTGCCCCAGAAACAGGGAAAAGGGTGGTCTGATCCAGAACCTGACCTGAAATTTTGGTCGGGGACTGGGATCGGCTTAGGCTCGCTGTCATAAGTAGCAGTGTCAATGCTGCGGCGATATGTCTCATAAAATTAAAAGCCCAACTTCGGGGTTGGGCTTCAACAGATTATAGCTTGAACCTTACCCGCGAAGGATTTTTTGGTTTCCTGACTTGGGGCTTGACCTACCGGCCAGGCCTTCCTCAATCGAGTGGCTAATTCTCTTTGGTGATTGAATCACTCAAGAGAATCTGGCTTTCGTATCCCCTTACAGTAGCGGGGCTGTGCCGGATTCTCACCGGACTTCCCGTTAGAATATAAAAGAGCTAAAACTGACTTTGGCCTATTCTATTTCTCGAACTTAAGCTAAACTCTGGGCCGGTTTTCTCCTTAAAGCCAACCGAGTCAACTCGTATCCGCCAAACAGGACTGCTGAATACACTAGGTTGCTGACCAAAGTTGTCTTCAAGAAGGGAAGAGCCAGAACATAGCATTGGACCAGGCCGGCTGCACTCCTGGCATAGCCGGAAAAAGGATTTAACCAGACGCCAAAATTGGAGAGCAGGAAGAATAGAATCCCACTGGCCAGAGCGGCGCCGAATACGGCCAAGACGGACTTGTGATTACGCAGCCAAAAACCTAATAGCGCAGTGAGGATCAGCCCAGCATAGACTGAAACCATGACTACCGGGCTGTAAAAACCGATGAAAAGGTCGCTTAGGAACAGGGCCACAATAGGAATGATCAAAGCCGGTCTTTTGTCCGCAAAACAGGTTCCGCCGAAAAGGGCGATGGCGAAAATCGGGCTGAAGTTGGCCGGGTGAGGGATTACTCTGAATAACAAACCAAGGATTACAAAGGCTAAGGGCAACAAAAATCTCATAGATCCTCCTGTTTCGAAAATAAAACCCAACCTGGGCGGGTTGGGTAGAAATTTTCTTCTTACCTTCCCGCGAAGGACTTTAAGGTCTCCTGACTTGGGGCTTGACCTACCGGCCAGGCCTTCCTCTTTCTTTAGAGTGGCTAAGCTTGAGGCAGAAGGTTTACAATGCGGTTAGGCATCGTCATCCCTTGGCTTTTTAAGCCTGCTGCCTCAAGAATCTGGCTTTCGTATCCCCTTACAGTAGCGGGGCTGTGCCGGATTCTCACCGGACTTCCCATTCAAATAGCAAAGAACTTAACTCCCTATCAAATACTATCTGGAAGGCAGGCTGTCAAGGATTTTTTTCCAGAAAGCGCAAGAGAATGAAATCCAAGCGCTTAGCCGCTGCCTGTGTTTGGCAAGAGAGATTTTCTTGACTTTTATTGTGCAATGCACGATAATATCAGAGATGGCCAGGCTGATTAAGAAGTACAAGAACCGCCAGATGTATGATTCGGAGAGCAAAACCCCGGTGACTTTTACCGAATTAGCCCTGGGTATCCAGACCGGTGAGGATTACAAGATAATGGACAATGAGGCCGAGAAGGATATCACCCTGCAGACTTATTCCCAGATTTTGTACGAAGAAATAAAGTCCGGCAAAAAGATTAAGGAGTATGACGAAATCATCAGGCAGATTGCCTTGAAAGGAGGAGAAATTTCAATGGGCGTACTCAAAAAAACAGTATTGGCTGGAATCGGAGCCTTCAATCTCTCCAAGAAGAGAGCCACCGAGATTGTGGATGAGCTTATCAAACAGGGAGAGTTGGCCGAAGGGCAGAAGGCCAAAGCCATCAAGGAAATGATGGAAAAGGGAGGCCAGAGGGCTAATGAACTGGCTTCCGAAGTGGAAGAGCAGGTTAAAAAGGCGGTCTCCAAGTTCAAAAGCCCCAATAAGGAAATGGAGCGGCTGAAGCAGGAGATTTCCGAACTGAAGGCCAGATTAAAAGATCTGGAAGATAAGCTGGTTGATTAATCTCTCCTGCCGGGCTAAAAAGCGGTAATCCTGCTTGACTTTCAGCACGGTGGAATTAAAATAGGGGGCGTTGCTATCTCTTTGAATTCAAACTTTAGCCTACAAATGCCAGCAGGAGGAAGTATGATGAATTTGGGTGAATCCAAAAGCTTGAGCCAACAGATTGATGCCATAATTGAAAAGAAAAAGATGCTCTCCCATCCCTTTTACAAAGTCTGGACCGAAGGGAAATTGAGCCAGGAGGCTTTAAGAGAGTACGCCAAACAATATTATCAGTTCGTGTATCATTTCCCCACTTTCATTTCCGCCATCCACAGCAACGCTTCGACTTTGGTTGACCGCCAACAGTTATTGAGTAACCTCATGGATGAAGAATTGGGGGAGAAAAACCACCCTCAACTGTGGCTGCAGTTCTGCGATGCTTTGAATATTCCCAGAGAGGAAGCAAAGAACGCCAAGCCTTTGCACGAAACAGAGGAATTGAACAGAACCTTCAGAACTCTCTGCCAGAAGAAGTCTTTTGCCGAGGGGGTTGCGGCTCTGTACGCCTATGAATCTCAGATACCGGCTGTCTCACAAGAGAAAATTGAGACCCTCAAAAAGTTTTACGACATCTCTGGTGACAGGGAATTAGAATTCTTTACCGTCCACCAAGAGGCCGACATTGAGCACACCCGCATCAGCAGGGAAATGTTAGATGCGCTGACGGACGATTCACAGCAGCGTAAAGCCAAAGCCTCGGCCAAAAAGCTGCGGAATAGCCTGTGGAAGTTTCTGGATGGAATGTACGAGGATTTTGTGGCAAAGAAGCAGGGTGTGCCGGTCTGCGCATAAGCTGTAGTAGTAAGTATTTGCTGAGACAGCACTTTCAGATTTGGTCAAAAGCAGAGCATCGGTAATCAGCTACTCCCGGACCTTTGAAGCCACACAAAGGCAAGGAAAATGAAAGCGATTGTATATCACAACTATGGTTCACCCGATGTTCTTAAACTTGAAGAGGTCCCAAAGCCGACCCCCAGGGACGATGGGGTCCTAATAAGGGTCCACGCAGCATCCGCAAATGCGGGTGACTGGCATCTCCTGAGAGGGAAACCGTTCCTGGTCCGACTGATGGGCTATGGGCTTCTGAAACCAAAAAACAAGCTACTGGGATGGGACATAGCCGGACGGGTTGAAACGGTTGGCAGGAACGTAACGCAGTTCAAACCCGGCGATGAGGTGTTCGGCGCGTGCAGCGGGGCCTTTGCCGAGTATGCGTGCACTTCTGAGTCGAGATTGGTCAGGAAGCCGGACAACGTGACCTTTGAGCAAGCGGCTGCTGCCCCTGTGGCGGCACTCACTGCATTGCAGGGCCTTCGCGACAAGGGGAAGATTCAGCCGGGGCAAAAAATCTTGATTAACGGTGCGGGTGGCGGCGTGGGTACGTTTGCGGTGCAGATTGCCAAATCGTTCGGGGCCGAAGTAACTGCCGTGTCCAGCACGAGAAATTTGGTCCTGGCTCGCTCGATTGGTGCAGACTTTGTCATTGACTACAGTCAAGAAGATTTCACCAAAAGCGGGCAGCGTTATGGCCTGATTCTCGACTGCTTTGCGAACCACTCCTTGTTCGCATGCAGGCGCGTCTTAAACCCCAAGGGGAAATACATCGTGGTCGGAGGACCCAGCGGGTCGATGTTCGGTCTTTTGGCCGGTTGGATCTCCGCGCTTGTGTTGTCACGGTTAGTGAGCCAGAAGTTCATCATGTTTATTGCGAAACTGAGCAAAGAGGACCTGACTGTCATGCGCGATCTCATGCAGGCGGGAAAGGTAACACCGGTCATCGACAGGCGTTACCCGTTAAGCGAGGTTCCTGATGCCATCCGTTACCTTGAAGAAGGACACGTCCAAGGAAAAGTAGTCATTACTATGTAACGGCCTCTCCCCACGCCAGTCAACTGTTATCGTCCAGTGCTACTACCTGTTGTGAACGGCCGCAAGGGTTCGATCTCGGATGCTACGAGAAAGGATGTGACTTGCGTGGGTCGCGATATGTTTTGACGCTACTTATCCGGTCACGTGGCGACTATCACACTTAAGCAGGTCTAAATTCTAAAAAGCACCGACTCTTTTTCGAACATCCGCTTGGCCAGATAGATTCCGACGGCGGCGTAGACTGTGTTTACCAGAAAAACTAAGCCTATCCTCTCCCATTCAAAAGTCCCTAAAAGGACATCTTTGAGCACCAAACTAGTGTTCATAATCGGGATGAAGGTATGGCTGGTCTGGAATTCAAAGCCGGGCATCAATGAGGCGAAAGCCGGAAAGATGACCACGATCATCAGAGGGGAAATGTAGCTTTGGGCCTCCTTGTAACTGCGGGCCATAAGGGCCAAAGCCAGAAGCAGAGAAGAAAACAGGCAGGCAATCGGAATGATCAAGACCAGAACCAGAATGATTGATAGGGGGCTGATGCTTAAGGTAGCAGAGACAGTTTCGACTGATGCTTCATCAAAGGTCATGAAGCCCATCAAGGAAGAAGCGGTCATGCTGGCGGTTCCCAACACGCCGGTGACAAACGAGGCAGTTAACACCGCCAGAAATTTGCCCGAAGCGATGTCTAAACGGGAGGCCGGAGTAACCAGCAACGTCTCTAAAGTCCCCCGCTCTTTCTCTCCGGCCGTCAAATCCATAGCCGGATACATGGCCCCGGTCATGCACAATATCATCAACATATAAGGTAGAAACATGGCCAAAAAGAATCCGCCCATCTTTTCCGGGGAAGCCAAATTCTTAGGAGTCACTCTAATGGGAGAAATAGACTCTTTACTCAAGCTGACCGCCTTCAGTTTGGCTTCCACCAACTCGGCTTCATACTGCCGGATGACCTGTTCAATCTGTCCCAGGGCAAATTTGGATTTCACCTCGGTTTCGTCGTAGCAAATCTCAACCCCGGCCGTGTCACCCCGGCTCAGCCTGGATTCAAAATCAGGGGAGAACTCAACTGCGGCCTGTATGACTTTAGCGTGCAAGAATTCCGCCAGGCTATCCCGCTTGATATCAACTCGGACCAGCCCCTCCTGGGAGAAAATCCTTTTAGTCAGCTCAGGTCCAAACTCCTCGCCATAGATGGCAATCGTCTTTTCCCTGGCCTGTGCTTTCTTGACCTGACTTGAAACCAGAGAGCCCAGACCGAACATCAAGAGGGGAAAAATAAGGATGGGAATGATAATCATGGATATAAGCGTGCGCCGGTCCTTGAGGGTGTCCAGCATCTCTTTTAAATAAATATTCTTAATCTGGCGAATCTGCATCTATTCTCCTGCCAGCTTAACGAAAATGTCCTCTAGGTCGGAAAGCCCGGTCTGCTTCTGCAATTCTGCCAGCGTACCGGTGGCTGCAATCTTGCCATTGTGGATAATGGCAATCCGGTCGCAGAGCTTGGCCGCCTCCTCCATCCGGTGAGTGGAGAATATTACCGTCTTTCCCTGCTGCTTGGCTGATTTTATCAGTTCGATTATAGCCCGAGAGGTTATCACATCCAATCCCACCGTAGGTTCGTCTAACACCAGAACCGGGGGATTGTGAATAATCGTTCTGGCAATGGAAACCTTCTGTTTCATTCCAGTGGAGAGTTTGTCAATCTTGGTGTCCCGGAAAGAATCTATCCCCAAAAGCTCGAAAACCTCCCTCTTTCTCTCCTCGATATTGCCGTCTGTCATCCCCTGCAGTTTGGCGAAGAAAGTGATTACCTCGTCAGCAGTCAGCCGGGGATAGAGAGCGGTATTGCCGGTCAGAAAACCGATTTTGGATTTGACTTTTTCCGGCTCCCGGACGATGTCATATCCCGCCACTGAGGCAGTACCGGAAGTAGGTTTTAGAGTAGTGGAAAGAAGCCTCAAAGTCGTGGTCTTACCGGCTCCATTCAAACCCAGAAGCCCGAAAATCTCACCCGGCCGGCATTCAAAATCGGCCTGATCGACCGCCTTGACCAAACCCCGTTTCTTGTCCTGGAAATGTTTGGATAACCCGGAGGCCAGAATCATCTAATGCAGATTATAGAATGTCGCTGGGTGAATGTCAAACCAGCCAGTTTCATAATCCTGACGGATTCTCTGGGGTTTATTGCCCGGAGGCTGAGGATTAATTCGGAAAAGCCAAACCTGAGCCCTATTCGATGGGGGCCAGGATGTCTTGCTCCATGAACTGATTCCACTTGGGGTCGTATTTTTCACCCTTGGCCGTGGAATGGACCAAGACATAGTCTCCGTAGCCGTTCTGGTCCTCGAAGACGAAGAATACCCCACCCTGGACATTGTAGTATTCCCATTTGTCCCAGGGTTTGGTAGCCGTGGCGTAAGCGTGAGGGATGATTCTGTCCGGGGGGCCGTAAATGATGTAAACCCGGCCCCGGTCGCTCTTCCAGCCCTGGTTCGGTTTGATTCTGCCGGTGGAAAAACTGGCAATCGCGAAGGCAAAGCGGCGGTAAACATCCTGCTTGTATTCATTGACCGCAGTCAAGGGATCGGGATCTTTTTTTTGCCAGAAATCCTTAAGGAAGTTCTGCTTTCCCTCCAGCGTCAGGCCGTCATAAAGTTTGAGCTGGTCAGGAGTGGTCAGATAGCTGATAATCTCCCTGATCCGCGCGGCTTGGTCTTCATTGGCCGGTTCTGGCACGGCTTGGGCAGAAGCTCTAATTTCCTCTTCCCGATAGACAAAGAAAGTCTTTTTGGCCTGGGCGCTCTGGCCGGAGGCAGGATCGGTTACGGAAATCCGCAGTTGATATCTCCCCAGGGGGAGGGAGGCGATGTTTAAGCCGGTGGCAATCACGGCCGAATTCCCCGGCTTGGTCTTTAGGGAGCGGCCATATTCCTTAAAAAGCGCGCCGGATGAATCCAGGACCTCATAGGCGATCTGGTAGGATGAATCGACTGCGGCCGGAGCCAGGTTATAGACTTCACAGTAGAAATACAGCATGGGATTTAAGGAGCCGTAGACCGTGGTGGGGTTGGGAACCACCAGCTTGCTGTGCTTGGTGAATCTGTTCTTTTGGCCCGACTCGGAAATCTGCAAGGCCAACTGCAGGCTGGAAACCCCAAGAGCATCACCGGAGAATTCAGAGACTTTAACCTTGACTTCTGTCCGTCCGGATCTCAGCGTAGCTTTATCCTGGCAGCGCAAAACCAACCGATATTCCCCGGGTTTAATCCAAATGCTCACCAGGTCCGAAAGAAACTGCCCTATTGCGGCGGAATCTGCCGGCGAAGGAGTGTAGCTGACTGCCCAGTTTAAGGTATCCAACAGACTATCAGTCGAAGTTCGAACCTCCAGGTTAAGGTCGATTTGTTTTGAGGTATCGGACTGATCGACGTTCAATTCTCTGCGGTCAAAGCCGTAGTAAATCTCCAGGGTGGTCAGCGAATCCTGGCCGCTGGCAAAACAGGAGTAGTCCAGCCACAGATCAACCGAATCGGAGGGCTGGGAAAAGCACCACAGGGGCAGGGCTATGACCAGAAGAGCACAGAAGAAAAAAAGTCTGGTTTTGATTAAAGGCATCTCAGTAGCGATAGACACTGCCGTCATAGGGGAAGAGGAGCCGGTATTCCCCGTAACCCTCGTCTAAGAAAGTGAAGACTCTCCTTTGGCTGTAGTAGTACCAGACCTCAAAGGGTTTGTTGGCCTTGTCATAGGGGTGACGTTCAATTTCATCCGGGGCTCCGTATTTGACGTAGACCATCCCCATATCGGTCTGCCAGCCGGCCTTGCCGCCCAGGCCGAAATTGTCGTTAGAATAGCGGATGCGGCGGTAGTACTCATTCTGGACCTCATTCTCCGGGGTATCCGGAGTGAGATCCTTTGACTTCCAGAAGTCGTTCCAAGCTTGAGCCCGCTTTTCGGGGGGGGCATTCTTCAGGGCTTTCAGCTCTTCACCGGTAGCCATGTATTTCAAGAAATCTATGGCCTCCCTGAAGTCGTGCTCCACGTAGTAATTGATAGACCATTCCACTTCGAATTCCTGCTTGGTCTGGGCCCTTTTCTTGCTGCCGGTTCCGGGAACAGAGATGGAGAGAGTGTAGCGGCCGGGAGCCAGGTCTGTGATGGCTATGCTTCTTATCAAAGGCTGCAAGAGTTTCTTCAAAGCTACTTCCTCTTTTTCTCTTTTGACAACTTTTCCTATGTAGTCTGAAATCTGATAGTCGACTTCAACACTCTGGGGTTTACGGGAATAGGCCTCAAAATAGAAAGTCAGCGAGTCCCGGCTGCCAGCCTGAGATTCTCTGACTTTGGGGACTACCTCGGCCAGCTCTTTATTGAACTGGGAGCCGGCTGAAATATCCCCCACCCGCTCGGCAAATTCGATGTCTGATAAAGCCAGTTCCTGTTTACCGTACTCCGGAACGGTGAAAGGAAGCTCCAGGGCATACCCCTTCTGCACGTTCTTGTCAATCAGGGTGACCTTGGCCTGGTATTTGCCCGGCTCAATCTCTAAAGTCAACTGGTTTATGATGTAATCCTGGCGGGAAGTGGTCTGAGCGTATTCCGGCACCCGGTACTGCTCTTCATGAGATGTCCCGGCCACCTGCCGCCCTTTTTTGAGCACTATGAAGCGGATTTCGTAAGTGGCCGCGTAGCCTTGGTCGGTTTTAAGAAAGGTGAGATGGTGGTTGTGAATCTTGTAGTAGACTTCCAATCTGGTCTTGCCTGTGGCCGGCTGGTAGAAACCGGCCAAATCCACAAAAAAACCGGGCCGAACAGTGACCTTATCCAGATCAATCACCGCCTGTGCTCCGCACAGGGAGGCAGACACAACCAGAAAAAGTAAACCGGTTGCTAGCCTGAGTCTGTTTAGCATCTGCATGGCCTCATTTAAAATACGCAGTCAACCCTGTTTGTGCAATCCCAATCTAAATACGGGGGGTTGAATATATCTGGCTGGAAGATTTATTCGTAGCGCAAGGAGACAATCGGATCCAAACGGGCGGCCCGGTAAGCAGGATAAATTCCGAACACTAACCCGACCGAGATGGCCACCCCAAAGGACAAAAGGACCCACAAAAGCGAGATACTGGCAGGAAGGGGAGTGGTTGCGTTAACCACCTGGCCGATCAGAATCCCGACCAGAATGCCGATTATTCCACCCAGACCGCTCAGAGTGCTGGCTTCAATCAAAAACTGCCACAGGATGTTGCGCCTTTTAGCCCCGATGGCCTTGCGGATGCCTATCTCTCTGGTTCTCTCGGTCACCGTGACCAGCATGATGTTCATTACTCCCACCCCCCCCACAACTAAGCCGATGGAAGAAATCAGGACCATGACGCCATAGATGGCGGAAGTTATTTTTCGGTAGGTATTCATTAAATCTTCCTGGGTGACGATGGCAAAGTTATTGGCCTTCTCGGCCGAAAGGCCCCGCCGCCGGCGCATGACATTTTCGATTTCATCAATGGCTTTATTGATTAGCTCCGGAGTCTTGGGGCGGACCGAAAGCCACAATTCAATTTCCTCGGGATGAATTTTCTGGAAAGTTCCGTAAGGTATGAAAATCACGTTGTTGAAGCTTTCATCCAGGATAGCGCCCCTTTTTTCCAGCACCCCCACTACGCTGAAGCGGTCACCATTCACTCGGATGTCTTTTCCGATGGGGTCGATATTGGGGAATAGAGCGTCTCTGACGTCGGTCCCGATCACGCACACAAAAGTTTTGAAGTGGACATCGGTGTCGGTGATGAACCTGCCGTCGATAACGAAGGTATTGTTGACCTCCTCGTAATCAGGCAGGACTCCTCCGAAATCAGGTCGCCGGGCTTCGTTATCCCGGTACTTGGCCACGTTGCCGCCCGGGGCGAAGTAATAGTTCTGGGGAGAAACCGCTCCCACCGAGGGGCAGGACTCCCGAATGGCCATGGCGTCCTCAAAATCGATTGCCTTGCGGTTTCTCTCCTCCTCAGTGATGTTTCCCATCCGGATTCCTGGCTCAAAACGGGTCACGAAGATAATGTTAGAGCCCAAGGACTGAATCTGGCGGGCCATGCTGTTATTTAACCCCTGAATGATAGAGGCCATCCCAATCACCGAGGCTACCCCGATCAGGACTCCCAGAATAGTCAAAAAGGAGCGCAGCTTGTTGGCCCGCAAGGCCTGCCAGGCCATGATTACGCCTTCTTTTAATTCTGTGACTTTCATTCTATTCGTACCTCAAAGCTTCCACCGGGTCCAGGCGGGCCGCTTTCATGGCCGGATAAATTCCAAAGAACAGACCCACAAAGCCGGCTACCATGATCCCGGCGAAAACTGCCCAGACTTCTATGGCCGCCGGGAGAGGAGTGAGCATGTCCACCAGCTTGCCGATTATCCCGCCAAAGATTACCCCCAGGATGCCTCCCACCAAAGAGATAGTGGTTGCTTCCACCACGAACTGCCAGAGGATGTTTCTTCTCCTGGCTCCCAGGGCCTTGCGGATGCCGATCTCTTTAGTCCTCTCCTTGACCGAGACAAACATTATGTTCATTATCACGATGCCACCGACCAGAAGGGCGATGGATGAAATTCCAATCATGACAATAAAAGCCCCGGCCGTGAAGCTGCGGAAGACCTGCATCAAGCTCTCCGAGCTCTGGAAGGAGAAGTCGTCCTCTTCCTTGTAGGGGACATGCCTTCTAGCCCTTAGGATTAAGCGGCACTCGTCTTTGGCCTTTTCTATAGTCGGATAATCTCTGGCCTTGACAAAGATGGCAAACCAATCGAATCTTTTTTTCTGGAATAATTTCTGATAGGTGTTGAGCGGAACGGCAACGAAATTGTCCTGATTCTGCCCCAAAAAGGAACCTCTTTTCTCAGCCACACCCACCACCCTGAAGCTGTGGCCGGCAATGGTGATTCTCTTGCCTATCGGATCTATTCCGGGAAAAAGTTTGTCGGCGATGGCCCACCCGATCAAGGCTACTTGGGTACGGTGGTCGTTGTCGTAATCAGTAGGGTAATAGCCGTAATCGGTCACGACCGAGGTAATTTCTTCGATGTTGGGGGTGGCGCCGTGAATCTCCACGTCCGAGATATGCTGATTGCCGTATTTCACCCGGCCGTAGGACTGGGCCATGGCTCCCACTTTCTCACAATTGGTGCAGTACTCCTGAACCGCTTCCATGTCGGCCAGGGTGATATCTTTGCGCTTCATAACCTTGAACCATTGATCTTCGCTCGTGACGACCCCCCACTTGTCAATAAAAAAAGTTGTCGGACCCAGTTCGGAGAGTTCATTGGCCACGTAGCGATTCATCCCGGCTACGATGGAGGTCACCGCAATGACTGTCATCACCCCGATAATGACCCCGATTAAAGTCAGAATGGAGCGTAGCTTATTGGCCTTTAAGGAAGCCAGGGCCTGGAGGATAGACTCTAAAAACTGCATTACTGATGGACGATTTCCTCTTTTTCAATCTTGCCGTCCCGGATGTGGATGATTCGGTCGGCATACTTGGCTATGTCCAACTCATGGGTAATCAGAATGACGGTGTTGCCGGATTTGTGTAGCCGGTCAAATAATTTCATAATTTCGATTCCGGTGGCGGTGTCCAAATTTCCGGTCGGCTCATCAGCTAAGAGAATGGCAGGATTGTTGACTAAAGCCCGGGCAATGGCCACTCTTTGTCTCTGTCCCCCGGAGAGCTCATTGGGTCTGTGCATCATCCGGTCTTCCAGATCTACCATTCGTAAAGCCTGTTTAGCTTTTTCAATTCTATCCTCGGCCTTGGAACCGGAGTAAATCAGGGGCAATTCCACGTTGTGCAGGGCAGTGGCCCGGGGCAGGAGGTTGAAGGTTTGGAAGACGAAGCCAATTTCCTTGTTACGGATGGATGCCAGCTCGTCATCGTTCATCTGGCTGACCAGCTTGCTGTTCAAATAATAATTCCCTTCCGAGGGGGTATCCAGACAGCCAATTAAGTTCATCAAGGTTGATTTGCCGGAGCCGGAGGGGCCCATGATGGCCACGTACTCCCCCTTTTTAACCTCCAGATTAATCCCCTGCACGGCCGGGACCTTTTCGGCTCCCAGCTCGTAAACCTTCCAGATATTCTCGGTTTTAATGATGGCGCCGTTTAAGTTCATCTTAGCCCTTCTTCTCGGCGCCGCCGGACGGTTTCTTTGATACCTTGACTTTGTCCCCGTCCTTTAGAGTGCGCAAAATGCGGTAGGTGCCGGTGATGACCTGATCCCCTTCGGAGATTCCGGTTACAATCTCTAAGTTCTGCTTATCTGCAATTCCGGTCTGAACCGGCACAAATTCAGCCTTCCCGTTTTCTATCACGAACACGCCTTCGACTTCCTTTTTCTTTTTCTTTTCCTGAGTCAAGCTGTCCTTGGCCGGTTTTTTCTCATCTGTGGCGGCAATGGCCTCCGAGCTGTTGGCTTTGGCGACGGCCTTGCTCTTCAGGCTGTCCTCGTCAATTTCTCTTATAACTACCGCCTGAATAGGCAGGTTCAAGACCCCGGGGTGGTGGGCAGTGGTGATATCCACCGAGCAGGACATCCCCGGCCTGACCAGGGGAACTTTGTCGGTTAAAAGCACCTTGACCTCGAAATTTGTAACCTGATTCTGAGTCCCCAAACCCTCAACTTTACCGGTGCCGGCGATCTCGGTCACCACTCCGTTAAAACTGGTGTCCGGGATGGCATCGATTTTTATCATGGCCTTTTGGCCGATAGAGAGGCTGGCCACATCGGTTTCATCAAGATCAACGTCGGCCTGAATCTCGGACAGGTCGGATACGGTCAATATCACGGTACCGGGATTGTTCATGGTCCCGACCAAGACGATTTCTCCCACCTCGGCGTTGAGGTCGGTGACTATCCCGTTAATCGGGGAAGTGATGGTAGTCTTATCTAGGTTATCCTGGGATTGAACCAAGGAGGCTCTGGATTGAGCCACCAGGTGACGGTTGGACTCGACCTCGGCCAAACGGGCGTTGTAGCCGGTCCGGGCCGCGTCAAACTGCTCCTGGGATGTCAGACTCTGCTCGAACATCGTCTTTTGGCGGTCATAGATTAACTTACTCTGCTCCAGAGTCGCTTCAGCCAATCTTAAGCGGGCTTTATAGCTTTCCAAAGTAGCCTGGACCTGTTCAACCGCCGCTCGATAGGCCACTTCGTCCAGTTGAACCAGCAGCTGGCCCTTTTTGACATGGTCCCCTTCCTTGACCGGCAGTCTGATAATCTTGGCCGGAATGTTGGCCGAAATTTTGACCTGAGTTTCGGCCTCCATTTTTCCCTCGGCTGAAACCGTAGCGATGATGTCAGATTTCTTGACCTTGTCGGTCTCCACCGCCACCGATTTATCCTTGGGCATTACCAGGTTAAAGACAATGAATAGGAGTACAACCAGTCCTATTCCGCCGAAAATGAGAATTTTCTTTTTCTTTTTGGTCACTTTATTACCTCCTCACCAAATTTACCTGCCTATGGCTCTTTCTAGCCTGGCTACAGCCAGGTTGTAATCGAATAGCCTTTGAATGTGATCACTTTTTGCTGTCTGAAAGCTGACCTGGGCGTCCAGAAGTTCTAAAATTGAGGCCGCTCCTAAGCGATATTTCTCCTGAACTAAATTCAAATCTTCTTCCGCCGCCTGTACATTTTCTTCTGCCACGCTAATAGACTTACGCCCTTCCTCAATGGCCAGATAAGCCTGCTTTACTTCCAGGGCTACGTCACTTTTGGTCTTCTCCAAAGTTTCCTTGGCAATCTTAACCTGGTTGCGGGCGTTTAGGTAGCTGGTCTGGGTCTGGAAGCCTTCAAAAACATTGAAGGATACCCTCAGACTCAGGTACCAGTAACGGTCATTGTCAGACAGAGTGCGGAAGTCACCTAAGGATAAACCGGACCAGCTGCGGCCCGCGTCCAGGGAAACAGTAGGCAAGTATCCCGATCTGGCAATGCCCACATTGCTCTCGGAGGCATCCAGATCACTTTCACTCTGCCGGATAGTGGGGTGGTTCTTATAAGCTAGCTTGACACTCTCATCGTAACCAAGAGCCATGGGGGTCTGTCCCAGTTCTTCTTGTATATCGAAATCTTGATCGACACTCTGCCCCATGATGGCGTTCAAATTGGCTTTAGCCACCTGAACCTGATTCTCAGCCTGCACCAGCGCCAGCTGATCCTGTCCGTACTGCACTTTGGCTTTCAAAAAATCAGATTTGGAGGCTGACCCGAGCTCAAATCTGCTCTGGGCAATTTTCAACTGCTGTTCGCCCCGCTTGACTACTTCCTTTTGGACCTCCAGAAGCATCTTGTTGCGCAGGTAGTTGAAGTAAGACAGCTTGACGTCATAGATCAAAGTCTGCTTGTTGAATAACAGGCCGTAATCCGAGGAGCTTTTGGAGGAGTACTTGTTGGCCAGATTGTAATAATTGAATCCTCCGTCAAAGATGGTCTGGGAAGCATTAAAGCCGCCTTGGTAGTTTCTGCTCTCCCCGCCGGTGATAATCTGCCCGTTTATCACCCGGGGGGCGGCCAGCCGGGAGTCCTGGTAGTTGTTGCTAAAACTCAGATCCAATCTGGGCAAAAACCTCCCCCACGCGCTCCACACATCGTTGCCGGCTGATTTGTTTCCCCAGACTGCACTCTTGTAGGTCCAGTTGTTCTGCAAAGCAGATTTGATGCACTCTTCCAGCGTCAAGAGCTTCTGGCTTCTGACTGAAAGAGGGACTATCAGAATTAAGGCTAATATTCCACAAATTACTTTGTTCATTCAAATCTCCCTGTTTTTATCCCATTCCGAAGTTTAGAAATCTTCCCAGCACGCTGGCCAAAAGAACGTAAATTCCCCAGACCACAAAACTGGCAGTCAGGGCTTTTTTGGGCGCAAATTTGTAAACTACCGCCATTCCCAGGCCGATCAAATAGACCTTCCAGATGCTGAAAATATCAATATGTCCCAAAAGACTGTAAATAAAGCTTTTCTCCATGGAAAGAGGGAGAAAAAGAGCCAGGTCGGTGTGGACCTTCATGGTCTGGCGGGCCAGCATCAGCGGCAGCTTAATCACGGTCTCCGGAATGGAGACCATTAAAGACAATCCGGTAACAGATATCATCTGCACGAACTTACCTTCTGCGCCGAACATTATACTGGCTACGAAAAAGAAGACCGCCGCAATGACGAAAAAGGCCAGAATCTCGTACAAAAGCCCGGGAATCATTATGGCCGGCAAGGTCAAACTGCCGGAAACCTGCTCCACAACCTGTGCCCTTTGCTCATCACTGATGTCAGGGTTATTGGCAATGTTGTTGAGGACCTCGGTCTTAATGGTGGGATAAAGCACAACAGTAGCAATCAAGGTCAGGATTATCAGAATAATTAAAGGCAACAGCCAGTTGGCCTTGCTCTGGACTGAAGCGAAGACCTCTCTGGGCTGAAAAAGCACTTTGAGCACTCCACTTACGGCGGACATCGGTTTAACTGATTCTACCTGAACAGATTGTTCTGGTTCCAATTTTCCCTTTTGCATCTCCAACTTAGCTTTTTAAACGTAAGTAAGAAGAGAAAGTTTCAGAAATCAAGACCAATCCTTCGGTCCCGGTGCAGCAAAAAAAAGAACAACCCCGACCGCAATGAGCCGGGGCTGTGGTTCTCTAAAGAGTAGACTAACCTTAATACCGCACAGTCCGCTTGCTGATAACCAAAAAGACCAGCAAGACCACGATAGAAATCATGGCCGCCGCGAATTTAACTGGCGAGGAAAGCTGGCTGACTCCCACCATCAAAGGGAGGGTCAACAAGGCAACCAGATTCATGACTTTGATTAAGGGGTTCAGGGAAGGTCCGGCCGTATCCTTAAACGGGTCTCCCACCGTGTCGCCAATTATGGCAGCCTTGTGAGCTTCGGTCCCCTTGCCGCCGTACATTCCCGCCTCAATGGTTTTCTTGGCATTGTCCCAGGTTCCTCCGGCATTGGAAAGCATGACTGCCAAAAGCTGTCCGGTCAGAATAATTCCGGCTAAGAAGCCTCCTAATCCTTCCACTCCAAACAGAAATCCCACTATAATAGGGGAGAGGACTGCAATCAAACCAGGAGTTACCAATTCCCTCTGAGCCGCAGCAGTGGAAATGTCCACACAGCGGCCGTAATCCGGTTTGGTCTTTCCTTCCATTATACCGGGCATCTCCCTAAACTGTCTTCTCACTTCTTCAACTACTTGAAAGGCTGCTCTTCCTACTGCCCTGATGGCAATGGAACTGAATAGAAAAGGCATGGCCCCGCCGATTAAGAGTCCCACGAAAACTGAGGGAAGATTGATTTGAATGCCAAGCTCGGAAAATCTCAAAGTGGGGTCCAGGATGTCAATGTCGGAAGAGAAGGAGCGGAATAAAGACACCGCGGCCACTACGGCTGAAGCTATGGCGAATCCCTTGGTCACGGCCTTGGTGGTGTTTCCGACCGCATCCAGCTTGTGGACGATTTTGTAAGCCCGGGGGTTGTTGTCCTCCTCCAAAACTTTTGACATCTCAAAAATACCGTTGGCGTTGTCCGAAATGGGTCCAAAGCTATCCATGGAAACAATGATCCCGGTAGTAGTCAGCATCCCCATTCCGGCCAGAGCTATACCATAGGCTGCCAAAGCCAAGTCACCCCCGAATATCAGAAAGGAGGCATACACTGTGACGGCAATCACGATAATTGCAGCCACGGTGGATTCCATACCCTCGGAGAAACCGGCTAATATGGTCGTGGCAGGTCCGGTCTTAGTCGCCCGGGCAGTCTCCTTGACCGGTTTGTACTCAACCGCGGTGTAGTACTCAGTCAAGTAACTGATAATCACCGCCAGAACAATTCCGGCAAAAGTGGCCCAGAAGAATCTGAAGTCAGGTGTGCCAGAAGCATCTCTAAGGTAAAAGTAATTTACCAGGCCAAATCCTATGGTCGAAACTATGGCCGAGACCAGAAATCCGTTCTGAATAGGACGCATGGGGTTGAAATCATCCCGGTCCTTGCCTCTGACCGACAAGGTTCCTAGAATCGCGGCAAATACTCCCACCGCTCTAACCAGAAGAGGGAAGAGGATCATCTTTAAGGCCAAATCTTTTCCCTCCGGAGTGGGGTTGAAGGCGGCATAGGCGGCCCCCAGAATCATAGCCGCTACTAAAGTCACCTCATAAGATTCGAATAAGTCCGCCGCCATTCCGGCGCAGTCCCCCACGTTATCGCCCACGTTATCCGCAATGGTAGCCGGGTTTCTGGGGTCGTCCTCCGGAATTCCAGCCTCAATCTTTCCAACCAGATCGGCCCCCACATCCGCAGCTTTGGTAAAAATTCCGCCCCCCACACGCATGAAAAGAGCCACCAGACTCCCTCCGAACCCGAAGCCGATTAAGACCATCATGGCCTGCTCTTTGAATATCATGAAGATGATGGTAGCCCCCAATAGACCGGTGCCGACCGTGAACATGCCGGTCACAGTCCCGGCCTGAAAGGCGATCTCCAATGCTCTCTTAAAGGATGAGCGGGCGGCGTGGGCTACCCTGACATTTCCTCTGACTGCCACGGACATACCTACAATCCCGGTTGCGGCAGAAAGAGAAGCTCCGACCAAGAAGGAGATCGCAATTCCCCAAACCAGCTGCCAGTTGACTGTCCCGTCCGGGTGAAGATAGACTCCCTTATAGACAAAGAAAAGAAAGGCGGTCAAAAATAGAATGAAGATAGCTAGAACTCGCATCTGCCTGGTCAGGTAAGCCTTGGCGCCTTCCTGAATTCCCCGGGCCACTTCTATCATTTTAGGAGTACCTTGCTCTGCCTTGAGAACCTTCTTGGCCAGAAATATCCCGTACAACAACCCCACCACCGCCGCGAACAGGACAAAATAGAGCAGATAATTGACCCCCGAGGTAAAGGGGGGGAGCAAAGTCTCTGCTTCTCCGGCCAGGACAGAAGAGCTGCCTGACAGCAAAAAGCCAAGTGAAAAGATTAACAAGGCAAGTTTCTTACTCGACTTTACATCACTCCAACTCATGCAATTTCCTCCGTTTGCTTTAGATTTTGGAAAGCGCCAATTTATACAGATTGCAAGATTTTGGCAAGCTTAAAAACGCCCGGGAGATTAAAAAGCAGGGGAACTCGAAAAGAGGGTTACTTGACTTCGAACTTCACCGGCAGAGTCATCCAGACTGCCACCGGTTTGTCATTCTGTATGGCCGGGGAAAAAACCCACTGCTTGACCGCTTCTTTGGCAGCTTCTTCAAAGCCCACGTTGGTACCGGAGGCCTTTAGGACTTCGACCTTTCGTACCTTTCCCTCTTTATCCACCAAGATATCCAGAAATACGGTCCCCTCCACATTGGCTCTGCGCGCCAGTTCGGGATAGATGGGCTGGACCTTATTGATAACCTTAGGCTCCACTTCAACCGCCACAAAATCCCCTCGGTTGGGGAAAAGCTCCTCCTCCGGAATGCTGATGGCTACTTCGTCATTTCCCTCGGCCACTGGGACTGCCTGCTCCAGTTGTTTCTGGGTAGCAAACTCAACTTCCACCACCTCTTCATCCGGGACCGGCTTGGGAGTTCCCACTGAAGGGGGAGCAACTTCGGGCAGGGCCACCGACAGCTGTGGTTTCTCCTGCTTGGTCAAGGAAGGGGGAGGCCCCAATTCGGCCAGGCTCTTAATCACCCTGAGGTTGGTCTCCAAATCTTCCCGGGCGAGTAGGTTGTAGAGCAAAAAGCCCCCAATCAGGGCCAGATGGAGAATAGCCGCAATCAAAAGTCCTTTGGCCAGATTCTTCTGGTAGCTCTTCTTAAGTTCAAAGGCGCCGTAGGCAATGGCTAGATCTTGTCTCACTGGGTCTGTCCCTCCTGAGTGCCCAGGAATTTGGCCAGGACCTTCTTGTCAAAATCGTCCAGTAGGGCGATGCTGAAGCGGGAGCTGTAATCAGGGTTTTTCTGCTGCATTTTGCTTTCCACTACCTGGAGCTCATCAATTAACCTTACCATGGTCGAATATTTAGCATCCTTGTCAATCTTCACAAAAGTAACCAAGTCCGGCTCCTCGCTGATCTCCCTGAAGAGAAAAGATCTCAAGGAGTCATAGGGGAGCTTCTCCGGCTGGTCTCTGAGGCCAAAGTTTTCGTACAAAGTGCCGTCGGCAGTCACTCTCAGGAAAAGCAGGTGCGACTCTTTGACCTCCACCTCGGTCTCCTTGTCAGGAGGCAAGCTTATCTCCATAGCCTTGGGAGCGGAAAACAAGGTGGTCACCATGTAAAAGATTAAGAGCAAAAAGGCAATATCCACCATGGGGGTCATGTCGATCCTGATTCCGACCCTTCTTTTAGGCCTTCTTAAGCCGGTCTTTTTTCCCCGCGGCGAGGGGCCGCCAAGATCTACGCCAGCCATTTGCTTCTCCTATATATTATACGCTGGGGACCAACCATCTATTCCGATCTTTCAGGTAATGGGCTCAGAGTCAAAATCGGTCACCAGGTGGAACTGCACGATGTTCATCTTCTGCAACGCTTCCATAATAGAGGCCATGGTCCCGTAGCGGGTATCCCGGTCGGCCTTTAGCACCAGTCTCATTTTATATCCCCACTGCGTGGCTCTGATCTGGGCAATGGTACTTTCCAGGGTCTGGGGGGTGGCTTCTACGTAGACCCGGTCTAAGACACTCTCCTTTTTCCCCTTAACGTCTTTCTCCGATTTAACTATGTACTCCAGGTAAATTGAATCTTCTTTAGTAACCGAAATGTTGAGAATATCCACATCCGGCAAATCAATCTGGGAATGTGAAGCAGGAACCGAAATCTGCTTTTTCTCGGGAGGCTTGAAGGTGGTGGTGGTCATGTAGAAAATCAACAAGAGAAAGGCCACGTCCACCATGGGGGTCATGTCGATCTTGATGCCGACTCTTCTCTTGGGGCGCTTGAGCATGTCTAACGGCCGACCGCTACTTTTTCAGAAGCCTCAGCCTCCTTGGCTTTGACCAACTGCAGAACTTCATAAGAAGCTTCATCCACGGTATAGTTGAAAGCGTCGACCTTGTTTACAAAATAGTTGTAGGCTATAATTCCGACGATGGCGTTTATCAGTCCGCCGGCGGTGTTTACCAGCGCCTCGGAAATACCCAAAGCTAACTGAGCGGCGTCAATCACACCACCCACCCTCTGGGAGGTGGCTGAAAAGGCGCGGATCATTCCGATGGTGGTTCCCAATAGTCCTATCAACACCGCAATGGAGGCGATGGTGGACAAAGCAATCAGGTTTCTCTCCAGTAAAGGCACCTCCAAAGCATTGGCTTCCTCAATGGCCCGCTGCACTTCGCTGATTCTTTTTTCCGAACTTCTTTCGGTCACCTTGACCTGCTGGTAGCGCTCGATCCCGGCCCTCAAAATGTTGGCCGCCGATCCCCTCTGCTTGTCGCAGGCGGCGATAGCCTTGTCAAAGTCATCCTGCTGAATAAAAGTAACCAGATCTTTAAAAAAAGACTGAATGGAGGCCCGCCCCCGCGCCTTTTTGATGGTTATTAAGCGCTCCACGATAAAGGCAAAAAGCATCACTGACAGAGCGATTAAAAAAGCCACCAGAAATCCGCCCTTCTGCAGGTATTCCGGCAGCTGCAGCCAGATGACAAATCCTACCGCGATGGATATTATCAAGACCAGAGTAATGAAAACCGATTGCTTCACACTTCCTCCTGTTTATTTAGTATCTAAATATAGTCCACTGATATTGCCAGTCAACTCTTAATCGCCGACTATGGAACTGTTTATCAAAAGAGAGGCGAACATGATCCAGATACCCAGGCCGGTTAAAGAGAGCAGATTGGCCAGGCCGAAACTCTTGCCCAGAGGCTCAATCCCCAACAGAGACCAGGCCGGAGTGGCTACGCTGGCCACTGAGATTATAATGGCCGCACCCCAGACTAAAGCGGGGAGTATTCCCAGGCGGTTAATCCGGCTGGCGGCCTTTCCGCTCTTGGATTTCCTGGTGGAAAACAGGGTGAACAGTTGTAGTGCCGCCACCAGAAGTCCCAGCACTAAGAATCCGGCTCCCAGGCCCGCAATCAAGGCCACCTGCTGACTGACTAATCCCAGATAGTCTGTGAGATTACCCAGGTTCAAAAGAAAGCCCAGACCTGTCACGGATAGCTGGCCGACGCCCTCCACATAAACTTTTCCGACCGGAAACACGAAGAAGCCCAGGATAGCTAAAAAAGAACAGATCAAAACCACGCTGCGGTCAAAGGCGGTCAGGGCCGGGATTTCAATTAAGCTGTGCTCTCTTTCCAAAAAGAAGAATTGGCTGGCCCGGGCCCGGATTTTCTCTACGTATTTTCTCTCTTCTTCCGGAGATTCAAAGATCGGCTTAGCCTGTTTGGGATAAACCTCAAAACCAATGTAACGAAAGCGCTCCTCTACCGGCGTTTTTCCTCCCATTCCCACTCCCTTTCCAATCTTTGCTTAAGGCTTAGTAGAACTCTAGTATGTCCAGTCGTTCTTGGGCGACCTTATTATTGGGATCAATTTCCAAAACTTTCTTATAATAAATGCGGGCGTTCTCCTTTTGTCCAGCCTGTTCGTAGGCCTGAGCCAGCCAGAGATTGTACTGCTTGTCCCGGGGTTTGCATCTGATGGCCTCCCGTAACTGGGTGATGGCAGGAGAATACTTCTTTTGAATCAAATAAGAGACTCCGGCGAAGCCCCTGGCTTCGCAGTCGGCAGAATCCAACTGCAGAATCTTTTCGTAATACAGGGCGGCCCGGTCATAGTTTTTAAGGTTATCAAAGTATATCCAGGCCAAAAAACCGAGGGCTACCGCATTGTCGGGTTTAAGCTCAACCGATTTCTGCAGGGCAGAGACAGCCGAGTCATGCTTGCCCAGGTCATGATAGGCGTAGGCCAGGTTGGTGTAGGCATTGTGGCTGGCTGGATCCAATTCAATCTTTCTCTTGTAGTGTTCAATGGCTCCGGAATAGTTCTTTCGTTTGTACTGAATCAGTCCCAAATAAGAATAAGCTTCGCTGTATGTCGGGCTCTGGCGGGTTACGGCCACAAAGGAACTTTCAGCTTTAGCCGATGCAGTGCTGTCTCCGGTCTTGTCGAACTGATTGTAATTGGAGACGCCGACTTTGAACCAGGACTCGGTCAAGAGGCTGTCTATTTCCCCGTCGGCACCGGCAGACTTGGCTTTGCCCAAATACTCCAGGGACTTTTCAAACTGTCCGCTGCTGTAATACATCTTGCCGATCTTGGAGAGGACCTCTTTGATCCCCGGCGCCAGCTTCAGGTATCTTTCATAAGCCCACAGAGCCTCATTAGCTTTGTTGCCCCAGTAATAGAGGTTGCCCAGATCCAGATAGGCCTCGGCAAAATTAGAATCAGATTCGATGGCCTGCTTAAACTGATCCAGGGCCTCGTTAAACTGGCGGTTTAGAAAATAGGCTCTCCCCAGCTTGTAATGCAGTTCCTTGGCCAGACTGGGGTCGTGCTTCAAAGCTTCGTTGTATTCGCTGATGGCCAGGCTGGCCACGTTTCTCTCATAGTTAATGTCACCCAGCAGTTTGTGGTAGGAAGAATTGTCGGGCTCGGCGGATAGGGCTTTACGCAAAGTTATGTCGGCTTCATGATATTTTTTCTGTTCAAACTGTACTTTAGCCAGAAGATAATTCATCTGGCCGATCTCTTCTTTGGTTCCTTTTAAGTTCACCCCTTCCAGGGCATACTTTTCAGCTTGAGCCAGATCACCCATCTGGATGGAGGTCAAAGCCATCTGATAGAGAAGCTCGGCTTTGACTTTCTTCTGGTAGGCCTTGGTGTACACCCGCAGAGCCTCGCTCCAGTTTTGTTTCTGAAAGTAGGAATTGCCCAGATAGTAGTTGCCGTCGTAATCATAAGGGGAAGCGGACAGGTGCTGGTTGAGAAGGTAAATAGCCTGGTCGTAATCCCCTTTTTTGTAGGCCTCAATGCCGGCCTTGAGCTTGTCCTGAGAGTAAATCACTCCCCAGGTCAGAAACAAACCTATTAAGACCGTTAGGCCGACGGTGAGGTGTCTTTTGGCACTGATTCTTTTCATCAAAAACTCCTAATTTCTATTCTACTCTCAATACTGTCAAGTTATTTTTCATATTTTCGGTTCTCATGCTGTCACCTACTGATAATCACCTCAACTGGCGTGCCAATAATTCTGAGGTCCGGTGTCAGTCTCCCCTAACGAATTAGCATATTACCGGTTAGGGAGACGGCAGTCCCTCGGTGTATTCGTAACTTTCCACAGCCATAGGTATGTCCCTACATTAACTTACTAAGTTCTATACGGTTACGATGTACAGGGATTTGTGCTTAATGAACAAAAAATGGGCGGGTTTGAGGTAAGAAAGAACTTAGAATCCCAGAGACTCAAGCAGGTATTCGGTCAGGTAAAACAACCCAACCCCAACAAAGACCAGGATTGACATCCAGACCCCTTTTTCCCGGTTCACCTCCGGAATGAGGTCTGATGCCGCCACGTAGAGAGATACTCCGGCAGAGACCGCCAGGGCATAACTTACAAAAGTGTGCAGGGCCTGCATCAGCAGAGTTCCGACCACGGTTGCGATTCCCAGAATAAGGGAGGAGGCCAACGCCCTGCGGGATGAGCCCCCAGCCGCCAGGGTGATAGAGGCCATGGTGAATCCTTCCGGCAGCTTATGCAGGATTATAGCAGTGAATATGAGAATCCCCAGAGAGAATGAGACTAAAAATCCGCTGGCTATGGAGACACCATCAAATAAGGCGTGCACGGTTAGCCCGAACAGGGCCGACAGGCCGACCGCCTGATGAATGGCCATCTCATCCAGATGAGTTTCTTCTCCAAAGTGAAAATGAGGGGCGGCGGTGTGCTCAAAAAAGTGAATTAGAAAATAACCCAAAAGGATGAAAATCGGCGAAAGAGGAGAGAGCTCCAGGCTGATGGGAATCATCTTCAAGAAGACCGCAGCTAAAAGAAAACCCGAGCCGAAGGCGATAAAGTATTTCAGGAAATGGGGATTTAATCTTTTGGCGTACAGCACCACTATCCCCCCTAAAAGATTGGCGATTCCGGCTGCCAGGCCGAACAAAAGTGAAATTAAAAGAGGACTCTTCTCCATTCTGAAGAGTTGATGGTATACAAGCCAGAGAGGCTTGTCAACAAAAATTCCTTGACAACTTGGTAATCATAGACTTACATAGCAAGTCATATTATTATTTTAGCAGGAGGAAAAGTGACCAGATTGGCAAGAATTGCGGCCTTGCTTCTAATGAGCACGGCACTTCTGATTTCGTGCGCTAAACAGGAAGATGTAATCAAGATAGGTGAATACGGTTCTTTAACCGGAACCACGGCCACTTTTGGAATCTCGACCAAAAACGGGATTGACATGGCGGTAGAAAAAGTCAATCAAGCCGGGGGCCTTCTGGGTAAAAAAGTGGTGGTCATAGTGGAAGATGACCAGGGGAAACCGGAAGAGGCGGCTACAGCCGTGAAAAAACTTATCAATCAGGACAAGGTTATCGCAATCTTAGGGGAGGTTGCTTCATCGCGGAGCAAGGCTGGAGCCCCAATCTGTCAGGCGGCTAAGATTCCAATGGTCTCTCCTGCTTCAACGAATCCCGATGTGACATCAATAGGTGACTATATTTTTAGAGTTTGCTTCATTGATCCCTTTCAAGGTACTGTCATGGCCAAATTCTGTTGGAACACCCTGAAGGTCAAAACGGCGGCAATACTGACAGATGTTAAGAACGATTACAGCGTTGGACTAGCAGAATACTTCAAAAAAACTTTCCAGCAGCTGGGGGGCAAAGTGGTCGCTGAAGAATCGTATTCCGAAGGAGATATTGATTTCAAGGCGCAATTGACTGCTATCAAAGCTAAGAGGCCAGAGACAATCTTCATTCCAGGCTACTACACCGAAGTAGGGCTGATTGCAAGACAGGCCAGGGAGCTGGGTATAAAGCTGCCTCTAACTGGGGGAGATGGTTGGGATTCTCCAAAATTGATGGAAATCGGTGGAGAGGCTTTGGAGAATTGTTACTTTTCTAATCACTACCACCCACAAGATCCTAATCCCGTAATCCAGAATTTCGTCAAAGAGTATCAGGCCAAGTACAATGAGGTTCCGGATGCCATGGCGGTACTGGGTTATGATGTGGCCATGGTCTTAACAGACGCCATCAAACGAGCCGGAACAACCGAACCCGAGGCCATCCGGGATCAACTGGCCGTCACCAAGGATTTCGAGGGCGTGAGCGGAAAAATAACCATTGATGCCAATCGCAACGCCTCCAAATCGGCGGTAGTGGTAAAAATCGAAGGGGGCAAACTCAAGTATGTGGAGACAGTTTTCCCGGACCAGCCCCTAGAGGCTGCTTCAACTGAGTAGTCAGAAATTCCGGAATGAGGGAAATTATACTCAGAAAAAAGTGAGAAAATAAACCGACAGGCGATTTTAAGTTCGCCTGTCTTTTTTTATCTACCATCGAATGCAGGAATTTTTTCAGCAGTTAGTCAACGGCATCACCTGGGGCTCAATTTACGCGTTAATTGCCCTGGGCTACACTATGGTTTATGGAGTCCTGCGCCTGATTAATTTTGCCCACGGTGATGTGTACATGGTGGGGGCCTTTGCCGGGTACTACGCCTCCCACTGGTCTGGGATCAACCAAGATCCCAGCTTGATGGGGGCTCTCTTTGTGGTGTTAGTTTCCATGGCAGTCTGTTCGGTGCTGGGACTGGTCATCGAGAGGTTCGCCTACAAACCCCTTAGAAAGCGCGCCCGTTTGGCGGCCCTAATCACGGCTATCGGCGTCTCACTCTTGCTTGAAAACGGAGGACAGTTGGTCTTTGGAGCTGATCCTAAATTTTTCCCTCAGCTGATTAAAGCCAAAGAGATAAATCTGGCCGGCATTTTGATCACCAGCCAACAGTTGATAGTGGTCGCATCGACCATAATTCTACTTTTGCTCATGCAGTACTTCATTCAAAAGACCAAGACCGGCAAAGCCATGCGGGCGGTCTCGTTTAACAAAGAGGCGGCCAGTTTAATGGGTATCCCGGTGGATAGAATAATCTCCATAACTTTTGTAATCGGGTCGGCCTTGGCAGGAGCGGCAGGAGTCCTGGTATCTCTGACTAATCCTAAAATCGATCCTATCATGGGGTTGATCCCGGGGCTGAAAGCCTTTGTAGCCGCGGTATTGGGGGGAATCGGGAATATTCCGGGCGCCATGTTGGGCGGTTACGTTATGGGAATTGCGGAAGTGATGGTGGTTGGCTACGTTTCCTCTACCTTAAGAGACGCCATCGCCTTCGGCATTCTAATCATCATCTTGGTTTTCAAACCGACCGGACTGTTAGGAGCGGCTGCCGGCGAAAAGGTTTAGAATTGGGAACTCTCAGGAACATACTTTACATTGCGCTGGCCCTGGTCTCGTTTTTTATTCTGGACCGGGTTTTATCGGAGGCGGTTAACCCCTATATCCTGCAGATTATCATCTATTCCGGCATAAACATTATTCTGGCGGTCAGCTTAAATTTGATAAACGGTTTCACCGGCCAGTTTTCCATCGGACACGCCGGTTTCATGGCCATCGGAGCTTATTGCTCGGCGGCCCTGACATTTTACCTGGGCCCGTCAATTCTCTCAGTTTCATTTTTGCCTGCCATGGTCACCAAGTGGATTGTTTTCATTCTGGCCCTCTTGACCGGTGGAGGGATGGCAGCTATAGCCGGTATTCTAGTCGGAATTCCATCCTTGCGGTTAAAAGGAGATTACCTGGCCATAGTCACCCTGGGTTTTGGCGAAATCATCCGGGTGGTGATTTTAAACATTAATGCAGTCGGGGGGGCCAGGGGTTTTGCCGACATTCCGGGCTATACCACTCTGTTCTGGGTATTAGCGGGAGCTACGCTTACGGTGGTGGTCATTCGTAATCTTATGAATTCGACTCACGGACGGGCATTTTTGTCTGTCCGGGAGGATGAAGTAGCGGCTGAAGCCATGGGGATAAACACTACTTATTATAAAGTTACTGCCTTTGTCATCGGGGCTTTTTTCGCGGGGCTGGCAGGAGGGCTTCTGGCGCACTACCTTCTGTATCTGCACACTAACAGCTTCACCTTTATGAAGTCGATAGAAATCATCATCATGGTGGTGCTGGGAGGGATGGGCAGCATAACCGGCTCAATCATCGCCGCCATCATTCTGACCTTGCTTCCGGAGGTTTTAAGGCCGGTCAAGGAATACCGCCTGGTGATTTATTCCGCTCTCTTAGTGGTTATGATGTTAACCAGACCGAGCGGGCTGTTTGGCTCAAGAGAGTTTAGCTGGAAATGGTTGAAAACCAAATTCATCCGAAAGTCAGTGCCTGCCAGTTAGCCTATTATGGAAAAAGCGATATTTGAAGCTCAGGATATCTGCCTGAATTTTGGAGGACTGAAGGCGGTCCAAAATTTCAATCTGGCCATGGCCAGGAACGAACTGGTGGGCTTAATAGGCCCCAACGGAGCCGGCAAAACCACAGTCTTCAATATAATTACCGGGGCATATAAACCTCATCAGGGGAGCCTCTCCTTCCGGAACCGTCAAATAAGCGGCCTGAAGTCATATCAGATTTCAAAACTGGGGATATCCCGAACTTTTCAGAACATCCGCCTTTTTCCAGGGCTGACAGTTTTAGATAACGTACTGGTTGCCTGCCACCAGCATACCAGCCATACTCTTTCCGATTCAATTCTAAGAACCAGAAAATTCTTTTGGGACGAAAAGGTAATTAGAGAAAAGTCTCTGGCTTTATTGGCGATTTTTGGTTTAGAGCAGTTAAGAGATGAATTGGCAGGCAATTTGCCTTACGGACAACAAAGGAGATTGGAAATAGTCAGAGCTTTAGCGACTGATCCTCAGTTATTACTATTGGATGAACCGGCCGCCGGCATGAATCCTCAGGAGACCTCCAGTCTAATGCAGCTGATTAAGAAAATTAGAGAGCAGTTTGATCTGACCATTTTGCTGATTGAACATGACATGAAGGTAATCATGGGAATCTGCCAGAGAATTCTGGTGCTCGATTACGGGGTGACCATTGCCGAAGGACCACCTGAGCAAATTAGAAAGGACCCCAAGGTCATCGAAGCCTACTTAGGAGAAGCAACTCAAGCTACGTGAACTCTGACACAACGATTTTAGAGCTGCAGGATTTGCACGTTTATTACGGGGCCATCCACGCTCTCAAAGGGATCTCCCTCTCCTTGAAAAAAGGAGAGATTGTCTGTCTGATAGGTGCCAACGGGGCCGGAAAATCGACTACTTTAAATGCCATCTCCGGGATTATCCGGCCTAGAAGCGGCAAAATCGTGTATCAAGGTGAGATCATAAACCGATGCCCTCCCCATAAAATCGTTCAAAGGGGAATCTCTCAGGCTCCGGAAGGAAGAAAAATTTTTGCCAATCTGAGCGTTCTGGAGAATCTGGAGCTGGGGGCTTACCTGAGGCGGGACTCTCTTAAAGTGAAATCTGATTTAGAAAAAGTTTTCACCCTCTTCCCCAGACTCAAAGAGAGACGCAAGCAGAGCGCCGGAACTCTCTCCGGCGGCGAGCAGCAGATGCTGGCCATCGGACGGGCTTTGATGTCAAATCCCGTACTTTTGCTTCTGGATGAACCCTCTTTGGGTCTGGCTCCTTTGTTGGTCAAGCAGATTTTCCAGACCATCGTGGAAATCAATCAGCTTGGCACTACTATTCTTCTGGTTGAGCAGAACGCCCACATGGCCCTCCACATAGCTCAGAGAGGCTACGTAATTGAGACCGGTAAGGTGGCCCTGGAAGACAAAGCTCAAAACCTGCTCAATAATCAGAAGGTCAAGGAAGCATATTTGGGAGGTTAGTCCCGGAGGGGTTGTGCTGGACTGTTATTATATTTCATTTCCCCGGATTTTACCTCGATAATTCAGCCATCCCAGTGATTGCCAGGATTGAGGATTCCATTAATTTTCTCCCCAGAGAATAGAGGTTGACAAGTCAGTTTACGGAGATATGTTCACTCCAGCTATGGCTACCTTAGAGAAATTGGAATGGAAAAGAGAAGTAGAAAAGCTCGACAAAACCGAGCTTTTGCTGCATGCCGCCAAGATTCTGAATTCCACCCTAGAACTGCAAGAACTATTAGACATAATTCTGGATTTGACCTGCCGGGTGGCGGATTCGGAAGTCAGTTTGCTCCTCTTGAAACACCGCAAGTCAAATAATCTGCACATTCTGACTTGCAAAGGCGAGAAGAAAGAACTCCCCTTAAGACTGGGAGAAGGGCTGATTGGCTGGGTGGCGGAGCACCTTGTGCCGGTCATTTCCAACCAGCCTCAAGCCGACCCTCGCATCCTGAAGGATCTGGAGATTCACTTGGGCACCATCGGGCGCTCGGTATTAGCGGTGCCGATTTTGAGGCGGGGGAAATTCCTGGGAGTGCTGGAAGCGATCAATAAAAAAGAGGACTCCGGTTTTGCAGATGCTGACAGAGAAAACCTGTTGATTCTGGCCGAACAGGTGGCGGTGGCTCTGGACAACTCCTTTTTATATCGAAGGGTCAAAGAGGAAAGCCTCAAGAAAGAAGTCTTGCTGGAAATCGACCGGAAATTAAGCTCCTCTCTGGAATTAGAAGAGGTCTTGGAAGTGATTCTGAATTCTATCCGTAAAATCGTCGACTGCGACGCGGCCGGTATCTTTCTGATCAACAAGAAGACTCAGGAGGTGGAAAGGATCGAGGTCGTCGGCTATGACCTGGCAGTGGAAGCGGACTTAAATCTGAAAGTCGGGCAGGGTTTGGTCGGCTTTGTGGCCAAGACCGGGGAGGCCATGATTGTTCCTGATGTGCGTCAGGACTCCCGCTATGTCAACGCCCGGCTGGAAACTCTCTCTGAAATTGTGGCCCCGATTAAACTGGCAGGGGAAGTCATAGGCGCTTTCAATCTTGAAAGCGACCAGCTCAATGCCTTTGACGAGGAAGACTTGGCTCAGCTGAAAGTCTTTGCCCACCAGGCCGCCATCTCCATCGAGAGGGCGCGATTGCACCGCACGGCTATGGAGCAGAAAAAAACCTCTCAGGAACTCTCCATCGCCAGGCAGATTCAATTGAGCTTTTTACCCAGAAAGAATCCGACCGTGCCCGGGCTGGACATCGCCGGCACCAATATTCCTTCTGAACAAGTGGGGGGAGATTACTATGATTTTATACCCATCATAGAACATCAAACCGGTCTTGTCATCGGAGACGTCTCCGGCAAGGGAGTCCCGGCGGCTTTGATCATGGCCTCCTTCCGAGCCAGCCTTCTGGCCGAAATCAGAAATAATTATGCCATCCGGACCATACTGCGCAAAGTAAACCGGCTCTTATTTGAAAGCATGGAGAGGGATAATTTTGTGACCGCAATTTATGGGGTTCTGGACTCGGCCAAAAAAGTCTTTACCTTCTCCAATGCCGGGCACAACCCTCCCTTTTTGCTGCGCCACAAGGGAGAAGTTGAATTTCTCCAGCAGGGGGGGCTAGCTCTGGGGATTCTGGTGGATTCAAGTTATCAGGAGAAGACCATAACTCTCAAGTCGGGTGACTTAATCGTCTTCTATACCGACGGTGTGACCGAGGCTTTGAATCAGGAGAAGCAGGAATTCGGCCAGGGAAGGCTGATCGAAGTGATGAAAAGAGGACGGAGCCTGCCGGCCGGCGAATTGCTCCAGGCTATCCTGGAGGAGGTGCATGAGTTTTCGGACGGAAACCGGAGCGATGATATTACCGTAGTGGTCGTTAAGTGTCTCTAGAAAACGGGGCTAAGGATGCAGACTGAGATTGAAGGCTACCTTAACTCACTTTCGCTAAGTAAGGGGTTATCTAATAATACGCTAATAAGTTATCGCGCTGACTTAAAGTCTTACCTCAAGTATCTCCAAACCTTACGAATCGCGGGATGGACAGAAATTAAGCCTGAGCAGCTCTATAATTATTTGGCCGAGCTTTCCCGGCGCAGGCTGCGAGCCTCCTCTATCTCCCGCAAGGTCTCAGCCATACGAGGATTGTTCAGGTTCCTTAACGATTCAGAAAAGATACCCGTCGACCCCACTCTCACCCTGGAGTCTCCCAAAATTGGGAGAAAACTGCCGGTGGTCCTGGATTATCAGAGTGAAGTCGTAAAGATTTTGGAAAAGCCGGACGTTTCCACAGCCCTGGGTAAGAGAGATAAAGCTCTTTTGGAGATCCTGTATGCCTGTGGTTTGCGAATCTCAGAAGCTACAAATCTGAAATTGGCCGATCAGGCCTTGAGGGACAGGTTCATGGTGGTCTTGGGAAAAGGATCCAAACAGCGGGTGGTCCCGTTTGGTAAAGAGGCCGCCTTCTGGCTGAGAGAATACTTGAACAAAGCCAGAGGAAAACTGGCCAAATCTCATTCCCAGAATTATGTTTTTCTGAATCATCACGGCAGAAGACTCTCCCGCATGGGGGCCTGGAAGATTCTGCAATCTTACGCCGCCAAAGCCGGAATCGGGAAAAAGGTGCATCCCCACACCCTGCGGCACAGCTTTGCCACCCACCTGCTCAAAGGGGGGGCGGACTTGCGCACGGTGCAGGAGCTGTTGGGGCATGCCGATATTTCCACTACGGAAATCTATACCCACGTTGACACGGGCTATTTAAAACAGGTGCACAAAAGCTGCCACCCCAGGGAAGCTGGAAAAACTGCGGCCAGGTAACTTATGCTCCACTGCGCATTATATCAGAAAGGGGTCAGCTTGGAGAACGATATCCGCAGGCTTCTGGAGCAGGAGGAAGTGACCCTGCACACTTTTATTTCCGCTCCCCAGCTATTCGTGAATCCGAGGCGTTACGACTTGGACCTGCTGATCTTTGCTCCCAGGAGGGATTT
>Ga0154806_116_pt1 | contig 32558 bp, 39 predicted proteins | sample Rifle2008BG16ft_FD_105814 | JGI IMG/M metagenome (GOLD analysis project Ga0154806, IMG submission 105814) | candidate division Zixibacteria bacterium RBG_16_50_21
GGGTAAGAATGTAGACTTCAAAAAATTTGCCACCGTCGCGTTCGTCTTGCTGGCGATCGGACTGTTGTTCACATTTCCGCCTTTCTTCCTGATGTTTGAAGCCAAATAACGGCCTCTACTATATCTCTTGAAAAATGGCCTGTTCGTATTGCGAGCAGGCCATTTCGTTATCAATCTACTGTTTTGTTCCCGCCCCAATTTTTCGAACAGCTAGTGGGCAACTGTGTGGGTGGCAACCTAGATCCGATTATTCAAGTGTAGATTCACTATTATGGTGCTGACATAATTCCGCACAGTCTTTTCACTCAGGTTGAGGAGCTTGTCGATCTAAGCGTAGGTCTTGCCGAGCGCCAGTTCCACCAGGACATCCATCTAACGGTCCGAAAGTTCGCGGAAGGCATCTTCCTCTGTTTTACGTTCGACTTCGAGCTCGTGGGAGAACACACGAGCCGTTGTGGATGGATCCAGCAGGGCCTCACCGCCTGAAACCGCGGAAATTGCCCGGAACAGCTCTTCGTTGCTCACTTGAGGAAGGGGAGCATGAATTAATCAAGGCACCCAATTGGATAAAACCGTCAAAGTGGGATCCGGTTGTTGGGGATCATTGCTCGGCAGGTGTACGCTGAAATTGTGCATACCGTCCATACCTTCGTGCATCATGAACTCCATCGTCAGGGTCGTACTTTCACCAGGTTTGAGAACCATCGAACCGATGGTAGGGGTGGGTGGTCAGCATCCCTCCACGACTTCGGCGTAGGGATCTTTCGTAAATCGAAGCATCCCATCGCCTGCATTGGTGAGCTGGAAGGAGACCTGCACCGGCTGGTTTAATTTAACGTCCCCTAGGTCGATCATTTCCTTATCCACTTTCAGGTTGGGTGTTCCAGTGTCTCCAAAAGCAGTTCCGGATTTGTCCCGGAACGCCAGGAAGGTTACTCCAATCAACAGGAAGCCGCCCAGGGCGACCAGAATTGGAATCCATTTAGAATTATTTCGCCGGCGTTTTTTCTGATATTTTTTGGGTTTCTTTTGGTTCATGGATGTTCCTCCGTATCAAATTGAAATGTCCATAAATAGGCGACGAGCGCCCAGGTTTGTTCTTCTGTGAAAATTGGTCCCCAGTAAGGCATGCCGGTACCCATGCCGCCGCGCAGTATCTTGCCCTGCAAATGAGCCGGACTGGCAGCCAGCACATGATTGGGGTCGGTGAAATCTATGGGACGTGTTGTCATCGCACCGGTTTGCATATCAGTATGCTCCCCGCTCTTGGGTCTATCGAGCTCGTTGGCAAAAACTCCGTCTCCAGTGCCCGTTTCTCCGTGGCAGGCGGCGCAGTTGGTCGCGTACAGCTTCTGCCCTTCTTTCAAACCCTGGGGGGTGGTATTGGTCTGCCAGATCAGCGCTACCAGGTCCCATATATCCTGGTCGTTCAATTGAGAGAGACTGGATTCCCCGTGCAGCGATTTCCAAACCTCAACCGGGCTGTGAGAAAGGTAATAATCATGGCTGTGGTACTCAACTGGGAGGTTTACCCCAAGCTTTACGCCACGTGATGCAGAAGGGAACTGCCCCGGAATTACCTCGGCGTGGTGTTCAGCGTCGATGTCCAGTCCCAGGGTGACATACAATGGTGGATGCACAGGCTCTACAGCTGTTTCTGACCCAGTCACTTCGATAGTCCCGCGCATGCGCCAGTGGTTCACACTGCACCAGCGTGTGCAGTAAAAGGTGTACTTACCCGGGCGGTCGAAGGTGAGAGTAACGTCGGTCATCTCTCCGGGGATTACATCTAATGGTGGATTGTCGCTCTTTCCTATGGCAAAGCTGTGCATCACATCGTCCGATGTCAGGCGCAGGTGTAAAGGCTGGCCTACTTTAACGGACAGGTTTTCCGGTGTCCAGCCGCCGGTTTCTGCCATGCGGGCATGCATCACCACGCCATGCGAGCGAAACCAATTCGCTCCCAGCGGAATGGTGACAGCTGCCGCCACCAGAACGATCACGATGATCCGGGCAAGCCATTCTGTGCGCATAGGCTAACCGACCAACAGCCACAGCATGGCGAGCGAAAAAGCCATGCAGAAAGCCATTACGGGAAGAGTCTTTTGAATGTTGGGCTGGTTACCGGTCTTCGCCAGCCGATGAGCAACGCTGGTGGACCAGTACAATCCAATCAGCAGGAGGGTGACCTGGAGCATGGGACTGAAACCGGATACTTCTGGAGACCAGGTCGTATTTGCCGTACCCAGTAAGTTCCACCCCCAGCCCAACGGGTCTGAGAGCACAGATAGCACGTAATTCATCTTAGGGAATGCGAATGAGATGGTAAACGCGATCCAGGCAAACAAGCCTAAAGGGAGCAACACAGGTGATTGACCGGTGATTGCCCGCCTGAGTTGGGTCTTGCTTCCAGCCCATCGTTGACTTGCCCATACTGCCAGAGCGAAGAAGCCAGGCATCACCAACAGGTTTAGGGTCAGAAAACCCATTCCGTAAAGCAGCCAGGTGGAAGAGCCAATCGCATAAGCAGCTGATTTCAAGCTGCCCCACGGCCCAATGAAGACCGCCGAAAAGGCCAACGCCGATCCCAGCATTACCAGGGCCAGGAAAGCCTCGTCCAACCGGCTGGACTTAGACACTTGCCCGGTATTGTTGAGCAAGTCGGTCCCAAACAGACGCAAATTGATAGCTATGTTATCCCGTGGGCAGGAACGCAGGCATTCCATGCACAGGCCGCATTGGGCGCTGTCGCGCAACGCTACCGGATACAGGCCCCACGGGCAGTTATGGTAGCAGGTCTTCTCGCTATGAGCCGCGCAAATGGCGGTGTCGACCACACGCACTTCTACTGGCGCAGTTTTGGCGTAGATTCCGGAAAAGCCCCCTATCGGGCATAGGTAGCTGCAGAAGGCGCGCCGCTCGAAAACCAGACTCAAGCCAATTGCCAGCCCAAACAAACCCAACAAGACCCAGGCCGTGACGCGCGCATCCGTCAGCGTGATGGCGCTGAACAAACCGATCAACAGGAATCCGCTCGATTGCAGCCAGGATCCTTTCAGGCGTTTCGGCCAGCGTAAGTTCAATCCAAAACGCTGGCGGCTCTTCGTGAAGATACCGCCTTGCTGCAGCCATTCGCCAGGCAGAGGTATGGGACATATGCTGCACCAGGATCGCCCTCCCAAGGGGATAAATGCCAGCTTGAGAGCTGTCCACCAGGCGATCCAGACGATGATAATGGCAAAATTGTGGCTGCCTACGCGTGAGCCGAATAATCCGGCTGCGATGGTGAAAACGAAACCAGCCAGCGCCAGCGCGCGAATCAGGAACTGCGGCCAGCGACTCTGCAGAAGAGGTCGGATCCAGGGAAAACTAAAAAGGTTAATGCGCTCTCCGAATGGAGGCCTCAAGGAGCTTGCGATCTCGTTATAATCTGGGGAAACCCCTTCCAAACACGGTGCTTCCTGGAGCTTGTTCACTTCCAAGCCCTCCACGCGCCAGCGATGAGCACCAATCCCGCAAGAAGTGCCCCCCGCCAAAGCAGGGCATTCTGACCTACCTGGAGTTTTCCGATCATGAAGGGGTGCATATTGCCGCAAGTCACTGTACAGCGGAAGCGAAATGAACCCTGGCGGTCGGCGATAAAAGTCAGCCGCGCGGTTTGACCCGGATTGGCGGTCGTTTCAAGATCGTAGCCGTCAATGGATAAGCCGTGCACCACATCTGTGGCGATTAGCTCGATGGTTACACGGTCGCCAGGATTGACCGAAAGCATCGCCGGACTGTATTCGAACCGGCTGGCTTGTATGTGGAATATCCGCTCTCTGGTTGTCGTTGCGTTTACCGGGATTGGGAGGAATAGGACCAGGAAAGCTAAACATATCAGCACTGCCCAACGCCAATCCGAGACCCACCGACTCCACGTTTCACGCATCAATTATCTCCTGTCCCGGTCAGGGCATGTTGGAAGGGCCGTATTGGGCATACGTCTGGTCTACATAAGCCTTGATTTCGGGTACGGTTTTGCCCTGATTAAGCAAGCGAATCGTGTCCTGGGTGATGTCCACGCAGATTGAGCAGCCCAGGGCATGGGTGTCGTAATCAACTTTTCCATCCTCATCGACACCGGCAACATAGCAGGAGTAATTGGAGGTGTGACCCATCGATCCACAGCCGCAGTAGCATGGGATTTGCGTCATTATCTCCGGATTAGCAGCATTAAATTGATAGGCCCGCTGAACCATCACAGGTGCATTCTTCACATCTGCCGGCATTTCGTCCAGTGAAGCCATAGCCAGATTGTGGTTATTATTTGAGGTATTTGCACTGCAGGCGGTCAGCAATCCGGAAAAAACAATGAGGGACATCAAAAGTTGTAATGATAAGCGGCGTAAATAACGGATCATTGATAGTAACTCCAACATTAAGTGATTTGCTGCCATTATATGGGAAACAACCTGTGACTTATAGCGCAATCTGACGCGTTCACATATAGGCATAATTGCTTATTGGTAAGCAATTATGCTCATCGTCGAAAGGGCTACGTGGCGGATGACAGACGAGGCTGCTCGGGATTATGATGAAAGCAAGAGAAAGAATTTTAGTAAACAGGAAATGCCATTCAATGCCCACTTCTAAACGAATCCTGTACCCCCTGGCTGCCGGGCTGGCAGGAGCTCTGCTCCTGACCGGCTTGTACTTTGGCATCGTTTCGTGGGCTGAGAGTCCTCAACACGCAGCCGAATTATTCTGGGAGGATCGATTGATCGTTTTACCGATCATCCTGGGTTTTGGCGTGCAAGCCGGGTTGTACACTATATTGAAAAAGGGTCTATTTGTCCCAACAGCTATTGTCGGTTCCAGCGGACCCATGATGGGTGCAGGCGGCACGACCTCCACGATCGCGATGGTAGCCTGCTGCGCCCACCATGTCGCTGACGTTCTGCCCATCCTAGGACTGACTGCTGCAGCCACATTCCTGGCACAGTATCGCACGGCCTTCATGCTGGTTGGCCTTGCGATGAACCTGGTCGGGATCACAGTTATGCTTTTTATCCTCAATAAAGAACGGCGAAAAGTCGTGAATGCCATCAAAGCTACGCCTGTATTGGAGTCTGTATGAGAAAAACAACTGTTCTTTTAACACTAACTTTCACGCTTATCCTGGCTGCCTGCAGTACGGTAAAGCCACCTGTATCAACTCTGCCTACCGAGACTCCGGTAGAAAATTCAAGCGTTCAATCAACTGGAATAAAGGAGTTGCAGCTCTCTGAACGCACGGATCAGCAGGGAGCCGTTACAGTCGTGGTCAAGCCTGAGCTTTGGACTTCCAGCTCCGAAACCCTCACTTTTGAAATCAGTCTGGATACTCACTCGGTAGACTTGAGTTTCGACCTGGCTGCACTAGCTACACTTTCCACCGATACCGGTCTCAACGTCCAGGCGATTCAGTGGGAAGCCCCAGCAGGAGGTCACCACGTGTCCGGGAAATTGTCCTTCCCTGCCCGAGTGGACGGGAAACCCATGTTGGATGGGATCAATAATTTGCTCTTGACGATTAAAAACCTGGATGCATCTGAGCGGTTATTTACCTGGGAGTTGTACCGCTAATATGTCTACCTATCGTATTGATCGCCGCGATTTCGTCAAGGTCGTAACGGCATTCCTCGGTGCTGTCATGACTGCCATCATTGGCCTCCCAGCCATTGGATACCTGGTCTCTCCTGCGGTTCGATCCAAGGAAACGGATGCGTGGATTCCGTTAGGACCTCTCGCAGACTATCCAGTTGGTGGGACACCCACAATATTTAGTTTCACCCGCACGGTCCTTAACGGGTGGGAGAAGACGGTTAACAGCTACAAGGTGTTCGTAGTGCGTCCGGATAATGATCGGCTCTTGGTGCTCTCCAATGTCTGCACCCACCTGAGCTGCCTCGTTTCCTGGCACCCTGACATTCAGCATTACGTCAGCCCATGCCACGATGGGCACTTCGACCTCGTAGGGCGGGTGCTCAGAGGCCCACCACCGCGCCCCCTGGACGAATACACGACCAAAGTAGAAAATGGCGAGCTGTCTATCCTTTTTCCACCCATTAAGCGAGGTAATTAGCGTTGAAAGTTTAACGCACTTACGGCCTCCAATGAGAGCTGATGTAGACAGTGATTCGTACCTAAGCCACGACTCCCTACACTTCGAAAGGAATAAATTAACTGAAAATGGAGATACCCAAAAATGACTAAGAAACACATACTCATTATGCTGGCCTGCTGCCTGATCCCGCTGGTTGGACTCGGGGCAGTCTTTTTATTGAATATCCCTGCGAGTAAGGTTTTGCTGGTGGGATTGGCGCTGCTCTGCCCAATTTCTCACCTTCTCATGATGAAATTCATGGGGCACGATCACGCGGAAGCACCGCATAAAGTGCAGCCGAAGATCAGCCAAACGGCTCATCAGCAGCATGAAAGTCAGTAAGCATACAGCTACTGCTCTGACCCGGCGAAGTTTCGTAAAATTGGCGGCCCTCGGGATGGGCGGCCTGGCTGTTTTTCCAAGTCTCTCTGTCTTTGAACCAATTTTTCCTGTGGGAGAGCTTCTGGGCCGGGTTAACGTCGGTAAAATTGATATTAAAATCAGACCGGACTCCGAAAGCATTTCAGTTGGCACCCTCTACGAAGATGCCGTAGTGAGCTGGCTCCAGGAAGTAGTGGGGAGAAATGCTACTCGCACCAGCCAGCGGTGGGTTGAGACGCCTCAAGGCTTTATCTGGTCGCCCTATCTCCAGCCAGTTCGTAAATTAATTAATCCGCCTATCCAAACCCTACCGGAAACGAGTCTAGGTCCTGGATTGTGGGTGGAGGTCAGCGTCCCATACGTGGATTTGTCGTTGGCAAATCCACCCGTTCGTTCTCCGGGATTTCAGCATCGACAAAACCTGGGTTTACCGATTCGGTTATATTACAGCCAGGTGATGTGGGTGGATCAGCTTAAAAAAGACGAGTCAGGACAGGTCTGGTACCGCATCAGCGATAAATATGGCTCCTATGGCGACCTGCTGTGGGGGCCTGCCGAAGCATTCCGGCTGATTACACCTGTAGAAATCGCCCCCATCGCTCCAGAAATCACCGAGAAACGCGTCGTCGTAAATATTGCCTACCAGACTCTGGCTTGCTTTGAAAGAAAAGCTGAAGTGTTCTACACACGCATTTCATCTGGAGCTCTCTTCAACAACACTGGAGATAAAGTGGATTCCTGGGTGACTCCGATCGGCCGCTTCTCGATCTGGCGTAAACTGGTTGCCTTGCATATGAGCGGAGGCACGACAGGTGGTGGCTGGGATCTGCCTGGCATTGGCTTCACCTCCCTGTTCGTGGGCAGCGGAGTTGCGATCCATTCCACCTTCTGGCACAACAATTTTGGTGTGCCGATGTCACGCGGCTGTGTGAATGCACGCCCCGAAGATGCTAAGTGGGTCTTTCGCTGGACATTGCCGGTCGTGGGTATCGATCCGGGAGATGTCACGGTAACCTGGCCTGGAGGCACGACTGTGGAGGTGAAAGAAGCGTGAACACATTAGCAAAGCCAAATGCTTCAGCCACAGAACGCACCCTTGGGCGTTATCAACGCCTGTCGCCAATGTATGATCGGTTGGAAGGGATGGCTGAACGGCGATATGGACCCTGGCGGAGGCGCTCGTGGTTTCAGGTGGGTGGAATTAATATATTCGAAGTCGGGGTGGGAATTGGTAAGAATATACCTTATGGCCTGCCGGATTTAATTATCAACAGCAATTGTCTTGACACCTGTCTTGCTGGAATGCACCCGGAATAACGTTGCATACTTGAAATTAGATGTGGATTTCCTGCTGAGAGGCGAATTATACCTGGAATATCCTGATACCAGTTTCAATTAATCTGTAGATTCTTTGCTTTTACGAATGAAGATACGAATATTTTTAATCGATAGCTGTCCTTCGTTTTATTATAGAAAAACAGGTCGCCTCTCCTTGCTTCATGCCGGGTGCAACCCGGGTAACACGGCATGGAAAATACGGACAATATAGACATCGCAACTCCCCTATATGGCGATAGTATGGACTTTATACCACCATATATAGACTGTGGACAATATGGACAAAACTGCAAATAAATCGCACTGAGGAGGTCAGGGATTCGAATCCCCTCAGGTCCACTCCAAATTCTCCGAGAAGGGGTTTCTTACCTTTCAAGGTTATACATATTGGGATATATTTGGAGTTTATAAACAGATTAATGTGTTGTCGGAGCCAATGATCGGAAATCAGTCAAACAATATTGCGTTCTACGATCGCTGATCTGTTTTTGGTGGGACAAGTTTTAACTGAACCAACTCATTCCCCGCATCCCGCACTCGGCTGGACATGACCTGAATCATGCGGTAGGCTAGCGATGGATCCTCGTGTATGCGGCTCAGCAGATTCTTCTTATCTATGCTCAGGACACGAGCAAATCCAACCACGAGTATCGTCGCAGAACGGCCAATACTTTCAAAGATTTCCATTTCGCCGAAGAACTCGTCGCGGCCAAGCTGAGCTAATCGAACCTCCTGGCTGTTAACCTCTTTTATCACCTCCACCAGTCCGTCCTGGATCACATACATACAATCACCATTTTCGCCCTGGCGCATCATGATTTCGCCATCTTGAAATAGCCTACCCATTTCGCCCATATGTTCAACATTTCCCTTTAGGAATGGGATTCGGTTTCATCGGAAGTAAGGGTATGAACTGCCAAATTCGGATCGTATTTACTTCCGGGCCGAAAAACAATCGCGAGAAGAATGTTCCATAGGAAGCGAGTCCAAAAAAGTGGATGCATGGAGAGCATTAAAGCCTCAATGTAAGGCGCACCACCGGTGAGCATATCCCTAATCAACATGCTCATTCCCTTTTCGGCATTCGCTTTGCCCTGCTGCTCGCGAGAGACCATCTTCAGAACAGCTCGCTCGATGAAATGCCTATTTTGAATTTGACGGGCACTCTTGAAGAGCATTTTCCTGATTAGATTGTCCTTTTCCATCCTGCGCAGGAAAGGCAGGTAATGCTTCATGAAATCCGCAGATATTCCCTGGAAGACAACCGTACAAGCGGCGATCTTTGCAGTCCGGTAAGCTGATCCAATACCATCCTTGTATAGCCGGCTAACGCAGCAGTCTCCGACGAACACGATTCGGTTGTTGAAAGGATGGGTGCTTCCGGCAAGATTAATACCGGGACTGCAATTGCATGCCTGGCGAGCCATTGAAAAATCAGCAGGCAAAATTCGTTTCACTGCAGGATTATCCACGAAAGTTTCCATCGCCCCTGGCTCGAGGTTTCCGTGGCTGCTGAGCAGGCAGATCGTCACATAATCCCCTTTTGGGATGACTGCGCCGTAGTCCAATCCGGCGATATCCAGTAAAAAAGCGTGGATTATGGAACCGAGGTATTTTGAAACCACTTCTTGCCCCAGGTAATATTCGCGGACCAGCAGTTTCGATGTTTGTGGAGGCTGGAAGCCGAAATCCAGATCGCAAAACAGTCTGAGCACGGCTGTATTCACGCCAGATGCTACTGCCAACAGATCATAGCCATGAAATTCACCTCCCGAGGTCTTGACCTGAATCAACCTGGACTCAACTTCTGGCGATTTCGGATCTGTGAGCCACCTTACCTGATCCACCTGACCGAAGATACGCCGGGCACCCATAGCCAACGCCGATTGCATGAGATAGTTATCGAGTCTGCGACCTTTGAGATAAACCATACCCCGCGGTCCGACCTCGCGGAATGTGGTTGCTATTCTTTTCTCTTGGCGTGGGGTTTGAATTTTCACGCTTCCGATACCAATATGGAGCATGTTGTAATCGATCCCCCGTTGAACAACTGTTGCAGGCAAGTTTATACCTTCAACTGCAAGGCTCTGTACCAGGGATTCGTAGAGCACTCCTCCGCACATATTGCATCCCGGTGGACCTGGTGTCTCAAAATCCCTAGTTTCGTAGATGTCCACCTGGAGATCCAGTCCGGCTCGCCTGCTCAACGCCAGAATAAAATAGCTGAAGAGAGAACCTGCTGGGCCGCCGCCGATTACGGCTACCCGAGCACCATCATACAGCTTGAGGGACGAGTGCTTCCATCTTGCTTGCTTGAAGATCCGAAAAACGGTTCGAGTATTCACTTCACCATTCTATTGATAATAAGAAATCATGTGCAAGCGATCGCTAGAATAGGTTCCTGTTATTAATCTCGTATATTTGCGATGTGTGTCAGCACCTGCCAAATCTGCTGGATGGAAAGAGACGCTTTCCATCCAGGCATCGCATTTCGGCCTTCCGCGACGATGCAAAGGAATCCTCCGCTGTTTGTACGTAATTCACTCTGCGCTTCGGCTGCACCCAGGTCAGTCGTACTTGGTAGGGCGCCGGAACCATCCGCCGCATGGCATACGGCGCAGTTCTGGCTGAATATCAGCTTGCCAGCGGTGATGGCTTGTTCATCATCCCAGGCGAAGGGATTGCTTGCCAATAGATAGATGGGATCACAGGTCGCTTCATCGGTAGAGACTGCCGGCGGAGTTACCTCAGCCTCCACGGGCAATCCGGGATCATAAGAAAAGGTACGCAGGAAGTCGATCACTGCCCAACGTTCATCCTGCGAGAGGCGGCCCTGCCAGGCTGGCATGGAACCTTTGCCCTGGGTGATGGTCAGATAAAATTCGCGCGGGGCCTGGCTGTCCACCAGTCGCAAGTCTGTGAAATCCGATGACCCCAACACTGTCCCAGTGCCATCCTCACCATGGCAGGAGGCACAGTTCTTCTCATAAATCTGATGACCGAGGGCCAGGATTTCATCGGTGGTTGAGAAGCGCCAGATGTAGAAGACCACGTCCCAAAGGTCGTCTGATCTCAGCTCATCTCGGAAGGGTGGCATTTCACCGCGCCCCTCGGCGACCGCGGCGTAAAATGAGGCAGGCGTTTCGCCCCTCATGTAATCGAGGTCATTGAAATTTCGCGCTCCTGGCACGACCCCTCTCCCATCTGTGCCATGACAGCTGGCACAATGAACCTGGTAAAGTGGCTCCCCGAGAGCTGCCTGGGGTGGTCGAACTGGATAACTCTGGAGTATAAACGCTGGAGCCGAAGTGGATCCGGGCTGGATGGCCGGTAGGGTGGCGGGGATGAGTGTTGGGATAGGTGTAGGGCCGGGGGGTAAACTGCCCGGCGCCGCACAGGCCGCCAGCAGCAGGGCCAGGCCGAGAAGCAAGGACGAGCGCATTCGAAATCTCATTACAAACCTCTTATTGTGACGGTAAGGTGCGGACGTAATTAATGACATCCCAGCGCTCTCGTGGAGTCAGGTTTTCCGCCAGGGGAGGCATCTGGCCAAATCCCTGCAAAATCGTCAGGTAAACTGAGCCGTCAAACTCGGCGGTGACCGGAATGGCGGTTAAGTTCTCTGGTGTCCGGTCGAAGTATTCGGATAAGGGCCCGTCACCCCTGCCCTCGATGCCGTGGCAGAGGTTGCAGTGGATTTCATAAAGAATTGCTCCGCGCTGGATCGAGACTTCATCTGCCGGGACTGGATTCACAGGAAATTGCTCTGGAATAAGCGAAAGACCCTGCACGGGCACAGCGCCATCTGGAGGTAGGAGTCGCCCTGCTTCCTGGTAATCGATGAAAATCTGGTCCGCCATGTCCGTGGGGAAAGGAATCTTGATGATCTCGAAAGTTAACAGCAAGCCGACGATGAACGGCGTCAAGACCAATCCGATGATTACCAGGCCGCGTTTCTGGCGCGAGCTCATAATGCTATCCACTCCGGCTCACCGATATGATGAGCGTGGTTCGATTCCAGTATTTGTAGCACACGATCTTCGAGCGGCTGTGGAAATTCAAATATCACAGCCAGATTGCCGTCTGTGACCAGTTTGTGATAAGGAGCGAGCCCGAAGCGTGGGAACTCCATTTCCCACAGCACTCCCAGGAATGTCGAGACGATGGTAGCCATCATGGTAAAGACGAAAATGATCACAGCGGCTGGCGGGTATCCAACCGCAGGGTGACCACCCACATCCAGCCGGTAAAGATGAGGCGTAATCACCGCCAGGAATAGACCAAACAGGAATCCTGCGAGAGCCCCAGCCGCGACGATATAAGGGAGGGTCAACCACTCCCGGTGCCGCCCCAGGGACCCTTCCGGATAAGGCACCCCAGTGAGGACCACCACCTGATCGTCCGGAATTCCCAGGTTGTGCAGCTCGTCAATTGCACCTGCGGTATCATCGCTCCTGTCAAACAGGGCCATCACTTTTATGGAGTCAGCCATCAACATCGGCCTTGTGAATGGTCAACTATAGTTCTGACGGTCGGTAAATTGCAGTCTGTCAATCCAATTCCGCGGCGGTCGGCACAAGCAAGCGCCCGATCCGCCTCATGGTGTAGCGCAAGCGACCCTCTTTAATCTCCCACACCGGGACGAACGGGATTATGCGGGAAAATAAGGTGTACAGCAGGATAAAGCCGGCAAAGGTCATAGCGACAATGCTGATCTCTACCCAGGTGGTGCGGTAGGTCCCCCAGTTGAAAGGCATCTCATTGCGCTGCAGGCTGCCTATGACGATGAGGGCGCGCTCGGAAAACATACCTACATTGACCAGGAGCGTAGTAAACAATAGGAAAACCGGTGTGATACGTATCCGTTTGAAAACAAGGAGGATCACCGGGATTACATTTGCTCCCATTTGCAGGTAGAAAAGCGGCGCAAGAGGGCCGGCAACTTCTTCGTAGATCAACTCGCGCACAACCGGATCCTTGCCGTACCACTCGACGATGATCCCAGCAAACCAGAAGTAGATCCAGGCCATACCGGCTACCATAACTAATTTGCCCAGGGCATTGAAATGTTCTGCCCGAAGGAATTCCTGCAGGCGCATGCTATTTCGAACGATCACCAGGATGCTGGCTAAAGCTGCCAGTCCCGAATAAACCGCGCCAATGACGAAATAAGGCGCAAATATGGTGCTGTGCCAGCGAGGCTGTATAGTGACCGCAAAATCCCACGACACAATGGAGTGTACAGAAAGGAAAATGGGGATAATGGCTATCGAGAAGATGCCAAGGGCACGGTGAAGTTTGTGCCATTCTCCCTCGGTGCCTCGCCAGCCGAGCGCCAGGATTCGGTAAAGTCTAAAACGCCAGCCTTCGGTGTGATCGCGTGTCATTGCCATATCTGGGATGAGCGCCAGATATAGATAAAGCGTTGAACCGACCAGGTAGGTGAAGATGGCGACCATGTCCCACATCAAAGGTGACTGGAAATTCGGCCACATAAAACGGTTATTTGGGTAGGGTATCATCCAGTAGAATTTCCAAACCCGGCCCAGGTGGATTAGGGGATATATACCGGCCATCATCAGGGCGAAAGCTGTCATTGCCTCAGCGCCACGGGTAATAGGCCGCCGCCAGTCGGCCTTGAGCAGCCTCAGCACAGCCGAAATCATCGTCCCGGCGTGACTGATTCCCACCCAGAAGACAAACGTAGTAATAAACAGTGTCCAGTAAACCGGCCTGTTTTTCCCGGTTGTTCCAATACCCCAGTAAATCAGGTATCCCCAGGCATACAGTCCCCAGATCACGATCGCGCTGAGGACTGTAACCACCACCCAAAACCACTTCCCGGTCTGGGTCATCGGTTCCAGTACAGCCTGGTTGATCTCGGAATCGGTACGCTCAGCTAAAAGTAAGCGCTCGTCATACGGCTGGAAGGGAGGATTTCCCTGGGCTGCGGGGTCAGGCTCAGACATTGGTCTCGCCTCCTTTGAGATAGATCACCCCTGGATCAGTACCCAGTTCAGAAAGGAGCCGATAAGAGCGGGAGCTGCGCTCCAGCCGGCTGACCTGGCTCTCCGGATCGTTCAAATCGCCGAAGATTAACGCCCCGGGGGGGCATGTTTGGACGCAAGCTGGCTGAATCTCTCCGTCGACAGGTGTGCGCGCATCCCTGCGGGCTTCGATCTCGGTTTTGCGGATACGCTGAATACAGAAAGTGCATTTTTCCATGATGCCACGCGACCTGACGGTCACGTCGGGGTTAAGCTGCTCGTTCAACGGTTCTGGGAATTCGGGACGGAACCAGTTGTATGTTCGAACTTTATAGGGGCAGGCATTCCCGCAATAGCGCGTGCCGATGCAGCGGTTATATATCTGAGCGTTCAACCCCTCCTCGTTATGGTAGGTAGCAAATACCGGACAGACCGGTTCGCATGGCGCCTCTGTGCACTGCTGGCACATCACAGGCATAAAGCGGACCTTCACGTTTGGGTATTCCCCGTCCCAATAGCGCTGGATGATGATCCAGTGCGCCCAACGACCGTAAGCGGCCTGCTTTTCACCCACCACCGGTACATTATTTTCCGCGTGACAGGCTACGACACATGCCTGACAGCCAGTGCAGCGATCCAAATCCACGACGATGACCCAGCGGGGATTGCTACCCGAGGGATTCGCGGCCTTTGCCATCCAAACTCTCCAATCTTGCCAGGGTTTGTTTTTTCCCGGTCAGCTTGATTCGCACGCGTGTCGCGCCCCAGGCCAGAGATCCTGAATCCGGATCGGTGACGGGAGCGAGCAGTGCCACCGGATTGCTTCCGTTCACCGATTGGGCAAATCGGGTATAGACGTGATGACCTTGCCCAATCGGGATGGCGACTACATCTGGCCGGATGCCTGGGTAGACGACCACCGGCGCTTCCAGCGCACCGTGCGGCGACTCAACCTGTACGACGTCATCATCAACCACACCAAGGTCCCTGGCGGTATCGGGATTTAGCTCAACCCACATCCCCCACTGCACTGTGGTCATTGGATCAGGCGCTTCCTGCAGCCAGGGTAAATTTGCGCCGCGCCCATCGGAAAGCAAGGTTGACGGATAAGGATAAAGTGTATAAGGGTAATTCTCCGCCTCCCCGGCGAATTGCGGCTCGGATACGGGGAGGGGTTGCTCCACAATCTCCGTCATTTCAGGCTCACGGCGGATTTCCTTCCCAGACCACCAGCCGCCGAATTGCCGCCAGAGCGCCCATAAGTCGGTCGGTGTCCGCGCATCGTAGGCGCCCAGGCTTGAGCTGTGTAAGCTCCCCACGATTTCTTCAAGGTAAGCTGGTTCATCGGTCCATGGAAGCGCTTGCGCCGCATCTCCCCCCAGGTGGGCAGCCAGCCCCAGCAGGACGTTAGCCGTGGACTGCGTATCATACAGCGGGCGCACCACTGGCTGCTGGCTGCTAATGACCGGGCGATCGGCTCCCGGCGCAGGTACCTGGCATCCCCAGGATTCCAGATAGGTGTGATCGGGCAGAATCAAGTCTGACCAGACAGCTGTTTCATCCACGAATGGGCTGAAGGAGACCACGAAGGGCACCCTGGTGATAGCCTCGGCAAAACCAGCTGCTGGAGGGAGCTCATATAAAGGGTTTGCGCCATGAATCAATAATAAGTCGATTTCACCGGCACTCATACGACTGATCAGCTCCAGGATATCGGTGAAAGGATTAACCGGAGATTTTGGTCCCAATTCGGCAATCGGACCGGCATTTGAAAGGTAAACCCCACCCACGCGGCCAATTTGTGCGACCACCAGATTCAGCGCCTGTACGGCTAACATGCTGGCGATACCATTGCGCTGCCCGGCTAAATACCCGCCAGGAATTGCCACCGCTCGGTCCGCATCGGCAAAGGCTCTCGCCAGCCGGTGCAGCGTTTCTACCGGCACATCGCTGGCTGCGGCCATCTCGCGCACTTCCACATTCTGATAAAGCACAGCCTGCGGGCGATGGTTGCCAACATGCCCGAGCCTTTCCTCAACGATAATCCGGCCAATCGCCAGGGCTACATAACCCTCCGCGCCGGGTCGGACCGGGATCCATTCATCGGCCGAAGCCGCAGTTGCGGATAAGCGCGGCTCGCATTGAACCAGTAGCCCTCGCCTGCCCATCATCCCCTGGCGCATGGAGCCAAAGGCCATGTTCTGAGCAACTGGAGACATCCACGTCTCGAGGAGATTGGCTCCAAAGGACAGCACGACATCCGAACGGGCGATATCATACACTGGCAGATCAGGCGTGTCGAAGAAAAGCTCAGACAACCGCGCAGCCGATGCGCGACCTTCCAGCGCTGAGAGCAGATCAAAAATTACCGGCGGAGCGGCACCAAGCGCCCCAAGTAGCTTGGATGACAGACTGTAGAGGTGGTCGGGCATCAAGCCAGCCAAGAATACAAGGCGGTCGGGATTGCTCAGGTTCACGATTTTCTCTTTCAACAGATCGAGCGCTTCCGGCCAATAGAGCGGTACGAACTGGCGAGAATTACGCCCGCCGGTTTGGAGGACTGCATTCTTAAGTCGGTCAGGGTTATACAGTACCTGCAGTCCAGCCTGCCCTCGAGCGCACAACTTTCCCCGGTTGAGCGGGTGCAGGGGATTACCCTCAATCTTCTTAGCCCGACCGTTGATGGTGCGCACCACGATCCCGCACCCAGCGGGACACTGGCGGCAGGTGCTGGCATACCAGTTCGCCTGTCCTGGAAGCACTTCTTCTGGCGGATCGACGAAGGGTTCAATCACAATGCGGCGAAATGCTGGCGCAAGACCGGCTGCTGAAACAGCTCCAGCGGTGATCTTGAGCATGTCGCGGCGTGTAAGTGTCTTTGGCATCGACTTTTCTGGTTTATAAATTTTCTTATCTATCGCTCGACCATTTTCGGATCATTTGTGGCATGTCAGGCAGTCGGCGAGACGGGCAAGCTTTTCCTCAGGCTGCTTGAGATGACATTCCAAACACCAACCCATATCCATTTTCACCGCAGGTTGGGTGATTGACATCCTGGCAACCTCACCATGACAGTCTTCACAATTCTCGCTCGCTGCCAGGTGAGCCTGATGGCTGAAGTAGACGAAATCGGGCTGCTTGCTTACGCGAATCCACGGGATCGGCTCGCCGCGCTCCCAATAAGCAGCCAGGATCTGGACATCAGGGTCGTCAGTCGCAATGATGCTATGGCAACCCATACATTTTTGCACCGAAGGGATCCCGGCGATGTCTGAGTGCAAAGCGCTGGTGTGGCAGAACAAACACGGCACGCCAGTCTCTATATGCGTCTGGTGACTGTAGGCGATCGGCTGCTCTGGGGCAGCAAAGACCTGAAAGCGAGTGAGAATCACACCCACAATAACACCGGCAACTATTAGCAAGGAGATGAGAGTAAGCCAACGAGTCATGTGATCAAGTTAACTCCAGGTTATCCAAGCCTGTGTGGCCACCACCTGGCGGGTAACACTCCGCGCACCACCAGCCGTTCCGGTCGGACATTTTAGACCTTGAAGGGCAGACCAGAAAACCAGAAGAATTTCTCTCTCGAAAAAAACGAGTGAGGGGATTAAAAAGCGACCCAGAGTTGGTTTTTTCGACCTTGTTCTCTTGGCATGCACCCCTGGATTATTAGGTAAAGAGAAAATCCTGGTTTGTTGCCAGCTCAACTCATCTATACTAATCATCTCATCTAGGGAAGTTTCCAGGCCGGCCGCCTCATTCCCCTCACTCGATAATGGGGATACCAAAATGTCTGTATTATTCCATCTCTTTGAATTCCTTTTTGTGATCATTGCCGTTGGTTTCCAAGTGCTCCATGAAACTCGTTATTGCATAGCATCCAGAGCTTGCTGGAGAAGCGCCTTGGTGTAGGTTGCGTTGTGAACGCCCATGCTCTTATCATAGACTACGAATTTGTAATTCCACATCGCGTTGGCGACCGCTTCGGTAACTGTCAGGGGATTATCTGAGGAGGGATCACTCCATGTACCGGTCGCTGGGTCATAAATCCCCCATAAATCCGTATCTGGATTTAAGAGCTGTTGATCGACAAATATTGTATGGAGATCCTCAAGCATCGCCGTGATCTCGGTTTGAGTGCCATCCATGTCAAAATCCGTGGCGTCGGCATGGCAGGTTTGGCAGCGCTCCACTTCAGGTAAGTAGGTGTGATTGCGCTCAGTTCCCATGTGGCAATTAACGCACGTATCCTCAACCATACTATAGTGCGCGCTAAGGGTGCCGGTCACACCTAATCCGCCTTCGCCGAGCAGCATCGGGGCTGGTATACCGTAGTGAGGGCCGTAGCGGGAGGAGGTAATCTCGACGTTTCCCTCCAGTACCTCAGGCTTGGGGTTGCGGACCTGGTGGCAATTGGCGCACAGATTGCCTTTGCCGCCATCGTATGTACCGCCGGTCATTTCCATCGCCACCGCCTTATCAGCGCCCGTTAGGGAGAAGTCAGCCTTCGTGTAGGTGGTGTGGATGTTGTGGCAGGTGCGGCAGTCGAACGGCGACACGTTCACGACGCCTTCAACGGACGGGTCATGCGGGGGTAGCCCAGCGTTGATACGTGCCTTGGAGCCTTCGGTGCCGTGACAGCCAGCGCATGCTGTAGTCTCGCCCCTTATGAAGGCTTCGCCCGTCCCATGCACAGAATTCTCTCTGAACTGTGCTTCCTTGGAGACGATCAAGGTAGTGTCATTGTGGCATTCCGTGCAGGTCAGCTCGGCCGAAGACAGTGCCGGGTTGGCTTCACCTTGTGGTCCAGCCGGTCCAGCCGGTCCAACCGATCCTTGCGGTCCAGCCGGTCCTTGCGGTCCAACCGGACCCGTGGGTCCTGTGGGTCCAGCACAAGCCGCTAACAGGAAGCTCCCAAATAGGATCAAGGTAACGAGGTAAATAAATTTTTTTGACATATTACATTCTCCTAAAATCATGAGATGTTATGATCATTGGCATATTTCCTCAGCACATTTTTCCATATAATCTCCTTTCTTGAGGAATGGCGGGATATTTATTGATATGCAACCGTCAGACATAATGACTTCCGGAACAAGCAAATTGTTTACCATGCCTGCTTTGTTTTCGAACATCCCAAATATCCATTTCCAGCCATGTCAGCCGAGAACGAACTGAAGCAAATCTCCAGCCTCTAGCACAGTCTGGTGTTCATGGTGAAAAAGACTCATTTCGTTATTATCGAGACTTATACAAATTATGCGCATATCCCACGTTTCCACATCCAGGATTTCCATCACCCTAGTCGGAAAACCAGCTCCAGTCTTTTCAATAAGGATTGTGTCTGGTTGAAGTCTCATGATTTCTTCATACGCGGTCTGGACGTCCGCGGTGGCATCTAACCAAATAATGTCAGGGTGTTTTAAAAGCATAAGCACCGATTCGTGAAAGAGTGGATTTGTCCAGATGACAAACACTCGCCGTACTGTCATTTATTCTCCGCTCTTTTCAGCTTTTCCTTAATGTAATATTAGTGAGAAAAGTCGCGGTTGGGTATCGTACGAGTCGCCAACTCGAATAAAAAAAACGCCAATCCCATTGGCGTTTTTCTCCAGGAATTTGGCGTTTCTGATATCTCAGAGTTTGTGGGCGCTATCCATCCCTTAACAGACCTCGCTGACGGGCATATTGAATTAACTCGCGGCGGTTGTTCAAGCCAAGCTTTTTCAATAGATTGCTGCGATGGGAGTGGATGGTACTTGGACTGATCACCAGTTTTTCGGCAATTTCTTTAGTGCTGTAGCCTTCTGCTAAGAGGCGGAGGATTTCTTTCTCACGCGGGCTGAGTGACGATCCGGGTTTTTCTTCCCATTGGATAAAATTCAGGTAGTCTTGGACCAACTTTTGAGCCAGAGCGGGGTAAAGAAAAACCTCGCCATGCGCAACGACTCGCACGGCGTTAATCAAGTCGATGGTTTGAGCGCCTTTGAGAATGTAACCAGACGCGCCAGCCTTGAGCATTTCGAAGAAGTATTCGTCCGAGCGGTACATGGTCAGAACCAAAACATGAATTTCGGGCCACCTGAGCTTGATCTGGCGTGTGGCTTCCAAGCCATCCATCCCTGGCATAGCGATATCCATCAAAACCACGTTTGGGAGATACTTTTCTATCCAATCTAAAGCCTCGCGGCCATCCACGGCTTCTCCGACCACCTCGATATCCGGCTCGCTTTCCAGCAACAGGCGCAGGCCAGAACGGACGATCGTATGATCATCCGCAACCAGTACTCGAATACGATCACTCACAATCTCTCTCCGACAATGGTACTCTCACACGTATACGAGTGCCTTCTCCAATGTTAGAAATGATATCTACGTTCCCCTCACATTGAGCTATACGCTCTTGCATACCGAGCAGGCCCAAGCCGCGCGGGCTGTTTGCTTCCTGACCGAAATTCGCGAAATCAAAGCCCTGTCCGTTGTCCACAATCTCACCCTCAAACATTGAATTACTCTGGTAAAGAGTAATTTTTACATGATTTGCCCCGGAATGCCTTACGACATTGCTCAATGCCTCTTGAAATATTCGGTAGAGAGAAATCTCAATGGATGGGGGCAGACGGTCAGTCAAGCCAGACGATTCCAGTTCGAATGTGATGCCGTTTCCGAGCAGCACCTTCTCAGCAAGCGAGTGCAGGGCAGACGCAAGACCCAAAGAATCCAACACTGCTGGACGTAAAGCCAGAATTAGCTCGTACATTTGCTGTGTGGTCTTACCGATTAGATCTTGGGTTATGGATAACTGTTCGAGAGCCCGGTCAGGATCTGAAGTAATAAAACGCCCCATTGCCTCAGAATGCAAAGACAGCCCGGTCAGGGTCGAACCCAATTCATCATGCAGTTCTCGGGCTACCCGCTTGCGCTCATCCTCCTGGGCAGTGATCAGCCTCTTGAGCAGGTCTTGCTGCCGGACCAGCTGATGGCGCAGGTTGTCGGAGAGAGCTCGGTTTTTATCACCTTCAGATTGGATCCGCTGACCCATGTCGTTGAACGCGGTAGCCAATTGGCCAATCTGATCTGGCCCTTCTGCTGGCAAGCGCAGGTCAAGCTGCCCCCGGCCAAAACTCTCCAGGGTGTTCGCCACTCTTTCGAGACGGCGGATTACCAGCCTGCTCATCGCCAGATTAGCAATAAATACTGTAACCAGAATTGTGCCCCCCCACCAAAGAAGATTTTCACGCAGGTCTGTTTTCAACGGCTGCTCTAACGGCGTCATCGATATATCGGTGAGCAACAGTCCAATAAGGTTTTGGCTGGGGTCATGGCACCCCTGGCACTCCGGCCGATTTTCAATCGGATTCATACTGCGGAAAACGCGTTCTCCGCCAGCTAAAGTAACTACCACGCTGCCTGGTCTCTCTGAAACCGGCAGCTGGTGGCAGGGCCGGCAGGTCGGATCGCGGTTGTCTAATTGGATCCCTACCCCTGTACCTTCTGGCGCGAAAACAACCCGGCCAGAAGTATCGAGCAGGTATAATAGACGGATCACCCGATCCTGACCAATAGCATTGAGCATATGTTGAAGTCCTTGCGGGTTTCTGGTGAGCATTTCATGCTGGATACCGTTTTCGATCACCTGGCCAATTTGGGAGGCAAGGAATGATAGATGCGTAAATACCGCTTCTTGTTGGCGTGAATATTCTATTGCCGTGAAAGCACCGAGGATGAAGACGAGAGGCATGACAATGCCAATGGAGACCTTGGCACGCAAACTACGGCTGATACCACTAAAAATCAAATGGCCTATTGGCATTATTTAAGAACACGGAAATTGCTCGAATCCAACCCCGGGAAGCTGTAAATACGTTCAGGTTAAATATGACAGTAAATATCACAATGGCTATTCTATCATTATTGTTATTTAGGCAAAAATAATTAGACGCTAATAAATAAGCCAAAGCCAGTCTGGAGATGGCATGACCTTTCTGGCGAGAATGATTCCGAACGTCCTGCCGCGGATGTCAACCAATGAAGATTTTGAAATGACGCAGATCAAATAGGTGTTAGACCAACAGCCGCCGGATTTGCCTCGAATCACCAATAGGACTTTTCGATCAGTGCTTCATTCGATCAACTACGCCGGGAAGGTGCATAGAGGTACCCCACCCCAGCCGAGTGTGTTCCTGTAAATTGACCATGATAGTCTTATCATGTGATTGTTGTTCAAATCAGATAATCCTGGACTGGCCGAATAAAAGTCGCCTCTCCTTGCTTCATGCCGGGTGCAACCAGGTGCAACCCCAGTAACACGTCATGGAAAATATGGACAATATAGACATCGCAACCCCCATATATGGTGAATACAAGGACTCTGTACCCCCATATATAGACTATGGACAGTATGGACAAAACTACAAATCAATCGCATTGAGGAGGTCAGGGGTTCGAATCCCCTCAGGTCCACTCACAAATCCCCCCGGAAGGTGTTTCTTACTTTAATAATTACAGTCAAGCCGTGAGCCGATCAGGCTTGCGGACGATCCAGATAAGCACTTACGCGGTGATGGCGCCGGCAACCAGCCCGGTGATGCCAACGGTGACGAGCACGCTGGTGAAAGTGGTTGGAACTGAATTCTGGAAGAAAACGCCAGCCGCCAGCTGGCTGAGCTAAGCGCCGAGCGTCCAGCCGATGACGTTGGCTAGGATCCAGGTGCCCAGGTGGGGGATTTCACGGCGCAGGACGGGGTATTGGAATACGGCGACAATCACTCCGAAGAATACAAAACCAAGGAGCATTCCGACTGGGGTTTTAGCTAACAGCTGCACGACGAACAAACCGAGGGTAAAGCCGACCACCCATCCGGCGGCGTTGTAGAGGATCCAGTCATAGGATTTTGAGACATAGGGGCGCAGCACCAGCCATTGGGCCAGGTCGAGAAGGATGCCAGAGATGATGGGGACGATGACGCGGGCGACGCCCAGGTCGAGTGAACCGACCACGAGAGCGAGGGGTAGATAGCCAATGAGCATACCGAGCGCTGTGGCGAGAGTCCAGGCGAGCCAGAGGCCGAATTCATTGCGTTTTACTGTGGTTTCATCGATATCGATGGTCATCATTTTAATTATGCCAGTAGATGGGCGCAGATGAAATGAGGATGTTGATGAGTATCTGTCACTTAAACGGTAAATGACTTTATAACTCGAGTTTAGACAAATATTGGTGCGGCTCAGTTCTCCGAACTGATGGATCTTCCACAGCCTTTCCCCTTAATCCCAGATTCGGCAGCCGCACGTGTGGGCGTAGCCCTTTGGGCAATCGAATCTTTTTTTACGATCTATTGTAATTCACTGTGGGAATCAATACAGCTTTGCTTATTTCCGATCTGCAGCAATTGCAGACTGGTCAATCTCTAGATGATTAAAGATGTTAACAACATCGCTTGTGGAATCAAGAACAAAAATAGAACAAACGCTCCGAAATGGCAATCAAGTAAAGCATCCGAGAAGCGCTCGAAGAATATTTGAAGGCTTTTCCTGGTGCTGCTGAGAATTCTGAGCACTATGTATTCATTAACACCAATACGAATGGTTACTCTGATCCCATCAAGCAAGGACATGCCTGGAAGTTCATCTTCTCAATCTACCGCTAGGTTGGACTACAGGGTAACTCAGGCAAATACAGCCTGAGGAGAATCTGGGTATATCACACCCGGAAGCAAGGGATTGACCTGGAACTCATCACGCATAAACTGAACCAAGAAAGCATCGATTACACCAAACGTTAATTGGGCATTATTGACGATGAACTGCAGGCAGATCGAACCAAGATTGAATCTCTAGCGCCTACATACTCAATTGACCGAGCACGTGGCATTCAAAGCAGAATGCCACGCACCCTGCTTTTTTTGTCTCCCCCAAATGGCGGAGATCGATATACCCCAGTCGTTGGATGCGGCCGGGAAATTTTGATTGTAGAATGACATATGAGTTGCATACAGTTACATAGCTCGCAAGTCTGCTACGGCTCATTTAAGCAACAAACCTGTCAGATCAAATCCGGAGGAGAGAGATGAAGATGAAACTATTCAATTTTGCTTTAATGGCCGGATTGCTTGTGATGGTCGCTGGTTGTGCTCCCGGTACTGTCGTACAAATCAATACACCTGTCCCAAATACACAAGGCGGTACTCCCGCTCCCAGCGGGCAAATCAACGTGCCCGGCGTAAACATACAAATCTCTGCACCCGGACCGAACCCACTGGTCAATACACCCGACGCGCATGGTCCCGCCGCTGGGATATTGATGGGAATCTGGCACGGGATCATCTCCCCGGTAACCCTCATTGTGTCATTTGTTAATCCGAATGTTCAGATGTATGAAGTGTACAACGATGGGAGCCAGTATAACCTTGGTTTCTTGATTGGGGTGGCAATCGTGTTTGTGCTTCTGGGTGTAATCGCTGGTTCGAGACGCCGCTAACGCGGGAACACTGGATCCTGAGATACGGGCAAGCTTGCTTTGCGCAGGTTAGAGCTAAGTCCGTCAAGACGCAGTACGCTGAGTAGCGGAATGTACTCGCACCAGGCTCGCCTCCGCCTGCAGGATGTCCAACCCTGCCATTTGCAGGTCGATCGTTGTACCGTGGTCGAAGAGATGTTTAGATCAAACAAGATGGGACTTGAAGCTCACCTTTCCGAAGAACATCACTTGGTAGGTTGCTGTCGCCCTTAGGCCGCTTGGGATCCTCGGGTATTTGGGCAATGTAGCCGCTCTTTATTACCTTTCTGGCTCGTCATATCCGGGCTTGTCTTATTGGCGCGGGCGACCCTCATTAGCGACCTCAAGCGGTTCGAGTGCGTGCGCCTTGGGGTTGTGAATCGGTCCAAGCAACTCTAAGACCCACGCGTCCACCATAATAATCCTTAAGTCCATAGGGCTCCATTTTATTCGTCTTTGTGTTCATCAGCCAACTCTGTACCATTCCTGGACTGCCATCTTGTAAAAGCATTCTCAATTTCTTCTGCTGTGTGGGTATCACAGGCGACCAGTGGTTGTTGTTCGATAGGTAAGCAGTGACCGCCGGAGCTGGTCACCTTACAATCCAGCAGACTGCCGTCCGGGGTATACACGGCAAGAACGCTGAATGTTCTGGCACATACGATACAACCATGCATCTCGATTACGTTTTTATTTTCAGACATGGAATGTCATCTCACGTTCGGCGCCAAAGCTTTTGCTGCCAGGAATCCAAATATCTGGGTTCCGGCCAACATTCTCCCGGTATGAAGTCTGAGCATTCCACGGGAAATATGAGCCCACCACGGTTGGGTTGTGACCAGCCAAATTCGATCTCCCGATCACAGCTTGCGCAATTCACATAAAACTCATCACTTTCCGGATTGTTTTCCAGCTCGAATATTTCATACTCTTCCGGTTCAGAAGCAGAGTCATTTTCTGCAAATTCACCGAAGTCCCCGCGTTCAACATCATCGTCCGGATTTTCCTCCACCCTTTCTTTATATTCGTAATGCCACTGATGATCAGACTCAAGCGGTCCCCATTCCTGCCAGCTTTCACTATCAGGCCCTGCCAGGATGTTCCAAACTCGAGTAACGGTCAATTGATGACCGCCGCACCTCTTACAAGTAAACTCCCAAGGTTGATGACTGGTCATAGCTGTACTCCTTCTTGAACTACCCGACTATGAATGTAGTGGTGTAGAGTCTCAATAGCCTCACAACACGCTTTCTGTTTGTGTTCAGCGGATAATCATTCAAACTGCGATCTGGCGCAGCCTCAACCGTATTACCCGATTCCATTCAGCACATATGCGTCAACAAGCGCTCCCAGAAGTCCCCAGGAGAAGCCCAGTACAGCCCCTGCCAGCACGTCCCGTGGGTAGTGCGCCCCCACATACATGCGGGTGATTCCCACCAATAGAGCAATGGCATACAGGAAAAACACCACCCAGGCGTTGGGGTGGAAATGCGAGACCATCAATGTCGCCGCGAAAAAGGCCTGGCTGGTATGCCCGCTCGGGAAGGATAGCCCACTGGATCGGTAGCCGACAATGCGCGCCTGGGTCACCCGGATAAAAGGCCGTGAGCGCTGCACTAGAACTTTCACCAACTCCACCACGATCCATAACGTTAGAGAACCTAGAATGAGTTCGTAGGCCGCCAGGCGATTTCCGGTCAAATATAAAAATAAGCCAATCACCAGGCCGGCGATACCGCTGCCTATCTGGGTGAAACCCAACATCGTCCAATCCAACCAATCCGGGCGCGATCCCCGTAAGTTAAAAAACAAGAAAGCCCAGACGTCCACGCGCTGGCCTACGGACCACACCAGGGAGACTGCCAGTAAAGTGAAAGCTAGCAGCATACTCGACAGGATTCCCCGGGCCATCAGGCCATGCCAAATAATTATTCGCATCTGGGAAGGCATCCACGCAAGGAACAGGACCAGGCTGGCTATAAGGAACATCAGCCAGGCAACTGGGCGATACACCCTCATCGCATGGATCAGGCGGCCCCAGGTACCGGGATCTTTCTCATGAGGCAAATTATTTCCGTCTTGTAGATTCACCGGTTTGGCTCTTCAATAATCATGCCCTAGGCAGGCAGCTCCGCTGGTGCTAGCTCACCGACCATGACAGCCAGGGCGTTGCGCTTCACACTGATGTGCAGCGGCCCTTCTTCTAACGCTAAACCATCCGCCATGAGCGGCATGGGCGGCTTGGTATCAACATCCACCCTGCGAACGTGGTAATGTTGGATACGTTCGTCTTTTTCCCCACCCCGGGCTACCTGGACGGCATAGCCCAGTAGGTCCATCTTGGACAGGTCGGCGAAGAGCAGTACATCCAACAATCCGTCGTTAAGCGAGGCCGAGGTACCAACCTGGAAATGTGGGCCAATGTAGGGCATATTGGAGACCAGAACCACGTGACACATCGTATTGATCTCTTGCTTGCCATCCAGTATCAGGTGCATTTCGGCAGGAGGTGAAGCTACCAGCGTTGCCAGGAAATCGCCGATTCGGGTTAGGTTACCATGCTGGATCTCATCAGCCGACGGGAAAAGGGCTGAAAGCAGCCCCACTGAGCAAACCTCCAGGAAAGACCGCTTTTTTTCGCCAAATTCGGCCAGGCCCACATCCACCTTGATGCGCCGGCCCGTTCGTAGGATGGCGATAGCCGCTGGGATATCTGCCGAAGGTATCCCCAGGCTGAGGGCTACATTGTTTTGCGTACCGGTAGGTATAATCCCCAGGGTGGCGGTTGTGCCAGCCAGTTCTCCAGCTATGACATCAATGGTGCCGTCGCCCCCGCATACCACAAACATGCGGATTCCTTCCTCAAGAGCGTTCTGGACTAAAGCCGGCAGATCGCTGCCCGGTTCGACAAGATAAGTTTCCGGCACAAGCTTCCAGGCTTGCATCTCACTAATCACATCCATAAGCTGTACGGGCGACTCGCCGGCCGCCCCCGCATCGGGATTAAAAATGAGCATGGCCCGCATGCGGCGTTTATTCATAATGCGAGGTTTTTTGTCATGAATTTCTTCCTTGCGGCTCTAACCTATAAATATTTTTGATGCTCCATCATTAATTTACTTTATTGGCGTCGAGACACTTAGAACACCATATTGGACCTGCAGCTTCTAGTTTCTGTTGCTTTAGCTGGTAATTAGGGACATTCAAGAATGCACCGAAGAGAAAGATGAGGCTAACTCCAATCGGAATGACTGGGTCAGACAGCCCGGTGATGAGGTTCTGCCGCTGCTACTGTTTGGTGAACGAAAAAGCGTGTCTTGCCCCAACGATATAATTGTATACTTGCCACCAGGGTCAGGCTGCCAAGCAAATAAGATCCCAGCACGTCACTGACCCAGTGTTCGCCCAGGTAAACGCGCGAGACACCGATCAAGGCTACCAAGCCTCCCAAGAGCACCAGGAGAAGGTTGCGTTTCAAGGATGGTTTCAGCAAACTAAAAGTCAGGAACCCAATAAAACCAAAAAAACCTAAATAGAACATGACGTGCCCGCTCGGGAAACTGTAACTGTTGAGTATATCAGTCACATTCACCATGCCGGACGTAGGACGCGGTCGCTGAACCAGATCCTTTACCAACACATTGATCGCCGTAGAAAAGACCGCTGCTATGAGCACCATGACGGCTTCCCAATGCAAGCCAAAGCCATAAACCACCGAAATGATCAGACCCGCGATGATCATTGACTGTGGACCAAAACCCGGCCAGCTTATCAGGCTCATCAACAACGCAAAGAATGGGAAATTAATCAACTGGATGGCTCTCGTGATCTTAAGATCAATCGCAAAAGATGGCATGGTTTTGACCAGAAAAGTCAATACAGCAAAGGCACCTGCGACTAAGAATAGCCCTACCTGGAACAACACAGCCCGGTAACGCCAGACGGAAGATGGCACAGTCTCGGCATGAGCAGCAAACTGTGCTCCCTCTTTTACTTTTTCTACGGATTTTATGCCCTTTTGTTCCGACATCTGTATCCTTATACTTGATCTGATGCCTATCCCAATAAAGGAGTGACCTGGTCCTGGCATTGCGGGTCAGGTCACTTTGCGATCCGGAATTTTATAGGTCTTTGTTCAACCCTTCTGCTTTCAAACCACCAGGCGATTGAAAAAGGAACGGTAGCGCTGCAAAGCCTTACGGAGATCTTCAGTAGAGACATCATTGCCCTGCTTCCATTGGCCCTCCAGTGCGCTATGTTCGCTGGCAAATATTTGGGTAATTTGTTCGATCACCTCAGATACCAGCTCATCCGCTTGCTGGACTGCAGTGCGCGGCTCGTCAACAAACTTGCCCTGGATTTCGTTCCAGCGCGTGCGAAGATGCTCTGATACTTCACGGTTAAGCAGAGACGATAATGAAACGTCATTCGAGGGGATAGGGGCCGCGTTGGTGATCGTCTCGCCCATGGGAGCCTGGTAGGGGGGGATCGATTTACTAAGCGGGGTCTCGTCGGTAATTGTTCCGCCTATCTCGGAATTGTAAATGAGGATCTGGCCCATGGGAGCTTCTTGGAACACCACCTCTTCTACCGGGCCGACTTCAGCGGCTGTTTCTTCCGCTGGTATCTCCTGGACAGAAGTCTCAACTATTGGGGCTTCTTGGCCGGCAAAAGGATCCGAATTTTCTACCGGTCTATTTGTGTCCTGATCGGTTCTCTCAACGCTATCTGAGGTAATAGAACGTTCTTCAAAATATTGTGCGTTCATGTCTATTTCTCCTTAACAACGACTGCCTCTGTTCCGAGGAGTTCCTCGAACAAAGAGCGGTAATAAATCATTGCCTGCCGTAATTCTTCAGTATCTGCCTGGTGCTGCTCATTTTTGATGGCGATCTCTCGCGCGGCGCGGTAATTGGTCACCAGAGCAGGATAATTTACAGAGAGATCGGCCGCCCGCTGCTCAAAATCAGATACAGGATAGTTTCGGAGCTGCATGACTTCCATGATCAGGCGGTCGGCATCCACAATCGCCTGTCCGGGTTCGTCGACAAATTTGGATTGAACAGCAGTCCAATCAGCCAGATAACGGGCGCGCTCACTAACTGAAAGTGGACGGATATCCAAAGTCTTAACATGTTTCTGCCGATCATCCAGTTCCATTTGTGCTTTCTTCTCGTCACCCATGGTCTTCACAGTGTGATCATACTCAGGTCCGAAGTGATCATGGAGCTGCACTGAACGTCTGCGTCGAGCAAAGACCGGGACTAATAATATGGCGCCTATTATCACCAATATCAGAATAACAATGGCAATAACATACGTGGTATTCACAAAACACCTCCTTTTACAGTCTTGAAAAAACTACTGGTAAACTGCTCATCAATTTACATCTCAAGTAAGACGAAAAGTTGCCAGCGCTGATGTGGCTTGCTTCCTTTCAAAGCGGCTTTTTTACTTCCCAGTGGCTTGCGAAATTTCTTTAACCATTTCGGCAATTTTTTCTGGCTGATCAACGCGCGTCGCCATGTCTGCCTGAGCAATAATCCCTACAACCTTATTGTCGTTATCCACGACAGGAATACGGCGCAATTGATGCTCGGCCATCGCATCCAGCGCTTTCTGTAAATCATCGCCAGCGTGACACGTTACTACCTGGCGTGTCATCACTACCTCCACTTTCGTGGATTTGGCATTGAGCCCTTCAGCCACGATCTTTAAAGCCAGATCACGGTCGGTCACGATACCGATCAGTTTATTGGTCAGGTCATTCTCAATAACAGGTATCGAACCGACATTTTCGAGTTTCATCAATTGTGCTACTTTCGTTACCATGTCATTCGGCAGGCAGCAAACGGGGTTTTTCGTCATTACTTCATCACATTTCTTCATATATTCTTCTCTCCTTGGGATGGAATCAGTACCTATATATTATGCAGCCAGTCTGGCCATATCTCATTTGTGACGGCTCAGGTGGACGATCACCAGCAAGATGACGACACCCAGCGGTGTCACAAGCATAGTTGGATCGGATATTCTACTCCTACTGTTTACGCTTGTGTTCCGGGCAGAGTAGCGCGCTGGATTTACAAACTGCTTCTCCGCTTACCATACCATTAAAGGACTGGATGATGCAGTGATACGATGAAGAAAGAGGCATAATTCATGGTATCACGAAGGATTCCAAGACACATCCACCAGTCAGGGGATTCTTTGTTACACCAATTGGGGGAGATCAAGATAAGAAAGCGGTTCCTTGCGGTTCGATGTAGTTTACCCAATCCTGTTCATCACATACCCGTCGACAAGCATTCCCAGTAGTCCCCAGCAGCTGCACAGGATAGCCCCCAACAACACTTTCTGCGGTTAGTGCATTGGAAGTAGTGAGTTTCCGGTCTCACCCTCCAGGGTTACTATCGGGCAGCATGTGCCAATTATGAACGAAGGGCTGTGGCATCGCTGCTAGAGAGCGCGCGCTGACCGCCATTTGCAGGTGAGAACCCAACAAAGAACCGTTCGGATCAACCTGCTGCGAGGGTTGGTCGGGTGCGCTCGCTGTGGGAGACATCTTAGGATACAGACACTGTTCCGTGTCAGATCTAGTGAGAGAGAAATAGGATAAAAATTAATGTATACTTTCTCGTCCGGGATTATAAAGAATTCAGAGAAAGGAGCAAGACATGGCCGCGCAGAAGAAGACAGTAGAAGCAACCATCCGGAATATCCACCGGGCGACACGCAAGAAGTACAATGCGGAAGAGAAGGTACGGATCGGGCTGGAAGGATTGCGGGGAGAGAGCACGATCGCTGAGTTATGCCAGAAAGAAGGGATCCATCCTAACCTGTACTTCAAGTGGAGTAAGAAATCTCTGGAGGTGGGGAAATAGCGCTTGGTAGGGAACAGTCAGCATCAGGCTGACAGCTAGGATACAGTGGGGATGTGGAGTGAGATCGAGCAGCTGAAGCTGGTGGTGGCGGAGTAACGCTCGAAGAAGAGATCGTTTAATACATCATTTGATCTGACCCGGCAGGCTGTCATCAAGCATTTTATGCCTTGTCTGTCGACCAGCCCATGAATGAAGTGATGATCCTTGCGTTCGCCAGCTCAAGAAATGGATCAATGAGCTCAGCTGGGGTTCAGGACAAGCTAATCCTTCCATCTTGAAGATCGGTGTGCGTTTTACCAGAAACGGCGCGATAATAAAAGAGAGTCTCGCGGTCATCGCCTCTGCCGCGGTGCCAATCCGTCAGGCGGCCCTTTCAAAAATATAGGAGGCAATATGATTGACATCCATATTCCGGCATCACTTGAATATAATACAACCAATGCAAGCGTATTAGCAACCGCGATAAAAAACTTGCGCAGTTTCAATGAAATCGCCGAATGGGATAAAAAAGCGATGGTTGAAGTTGAATCCTTGCATTCTATTTTGAAAGCGATTGAAGGAAAACAACAAACGGCGATCCAGGTTATTGCACAGGAACAGCAAGAATATGAAGTGAAATCGTTCTTGACCAAATTATTCGATAGACGCAAAGAGCAGAAACGATGGCTTGCCGAACAATCCCGCCTTGCCAGAGAAAAAGCACAAATTGAAAACGTAATTGATCAGTTCGAATCCGTGATTGATTTTATGCCTGATTCACTCGACGAATTAAAAGAGTTATTGGAACAATGTAAACAACAGAAGAAAGAATTACTAACCGAAAAGGAGGCTGTAAATGCTCAAATGGCTTCCGTCCGTGTAGAGGCCAAGCAACAAACAGCCAACACCAATTATGGTAATTATGGGAAAGGGGAAAGGCGTCGAATCAGGCTGAACAAAGATGCCTTACTGAGACCACAAGATAATCAAAAAACAGCTATCGAGGGGCAGATTACCGAACTTGACCAAATAATTGTTTGGTTAGAGAGATTTACGTAAGAAAATAGAGAGAACTAAGACGCTCGAATTATCAATAAATAGATCTCCGTTGTTTTGTACCCCGCCCACCATCGTCGCCACCAGACAACAGCTGCACGGCTCGCGACCGCAGCGCGTCTCTGGAAGTGGTGCAATAATTGAGAAGTAGCCTCGCCAAGCCCGCCGCTGCCGTTGAGCCAAACCGTTGGACCGCACTTGCAGAAAAAAGGATACGAAAATTTCACAAGTTGCCTATCTCATACCTTCCATTCAACAACTCGAACCGTGGAGTACGTTTTAATTAACATGCAGGTCGCCTTTCCCTG
>Ga0154806_131_pt1 | contig 32116 bp, 18 predicted proteins | sample Rifle2008BG16ft_FD_105814 | JGI IMG/M metagenome (GOLD analysis project Ga0154806, IMG submission 105814) | candidate division Zixibacteria bacterium RBG_16_50_21
CAATCCAGCGGACATTCTCCAAGCTCACGTCGCCGGAGACTTCCACCCTGACTTTCTTCTTATTTATCTTTGAGAACATTCTGACCATTAGAATGGCTCGCTTCAGCTTGGGGATGGAGAAATTGTCCAGCATTACCCAGTCTGCTCCCCCCAGCAGTGCTTGATTGAGTTCACTGGCGTTTGATACTTCAATCTCGAATGAAAGCTTCCCAGCATTCTTGGACTTTACCCTCGTGAGGGTCCGGGCAAGCGAACCGGCCGTTTTGATATGATTATCTTTTATCAGAATCTGGTCGTACAATCCTCTCCGGTGATTGCGTCCCTTTCCCATCCGAACTGCGTATTTCTCCAGCTCTCTCCAGCCCGGAGTAGTCTTACGGGTATCGCAGATCTTGACTCCGGTGCCTGACACCTTTTGGACATACTGCCAAGTCAGAGTCGCTACCCCGGAAAGCCTCTGTAAGAAATTTAGGGCAGTTCTCTCTGCGGTCAGAATCGACGCCGCTCTTCCTTCAATTCTGGCAATCCGGTAGCCTTTGCGGATATGCTGACCGTCTTGGAAAAGAGGCTTGAACCGAATCCTTTTGTCTATGGTTTTTAATACCTGACCAGCCACCTCAATTCCTGCTAGAACTCCCGAACCCTTGGCGTAAATAAAGGCACTGGCTCTTTGACCGGCCGGGACCACAAGACTGGTGGTTACATCTCCGGAACCGACATCTTCCTTGAGCGAAAGTCTTATTAATTCCCCTACCGGTTGGCCAAATCTCATAGCAGACAAGTTAAATCAGCCGAAGCGCTTGTCAATAATCTGGATTGCTCTTGTATCGTTTTAACCAAGAAAGAATATGTCTTCTTAAGTGAAAACGCTTGACTTGCCGGGACAGTCACCCTATATATAGTCTAGATCGCGGGGTGGAGCAGTCTGGTAGCTCGTCGGGCTCATAACCCGAAGGTCGTCGGTTCAAATCCGACCCCCGCTACCAAGTTTTGGGGGTGTGCCTGGTCAAGACCTTTTCGACCATTTGGACTGAAATCAACATACACTTTTTTGGTCAGGATTGCTATCCTTAAGACCTTGATGTCTTAGTCCCGTCCTTTTCGGCTTAAACCAATCTGACACCGTTAGGGTGGAAAATTTCAAAAATCTCCCTGGGGGATTTTGAATTTCTGACGCATGACGAAAGGGAGGGGTACCCTGCCCCTCTCCTGTTTCCATTTTGTTTTCCATGACCTAAAATGGTCTGGCAGACTTTGAAACCGAACTGTGTGATGCTTCCCACTTCACCTCCTTTAAGAAGGAGGTAACATAGACCTCTTTTTCCTAAACAGAACTCCCTTCCGTCAGATGAGTGTCGGAGAAACAAAAGAGTTTTTCTGCCATAATATCCATATTAACAAACCCGCCAAAGAATTCAAAAAGGAATTGCCCATAGTTCAGTGTAGGCCCGGAGAGCCGAATCGCTATTCGGGCTTGCGGACCAAAGAATATTGGTATATAATTCCTATTAGGAGATGGCTGGTGAAACACCTCAATGTACACTGTGAAGTCTGCGGGCACCGGGCGGAGAGTATCTTCTGCAGCCTAGCAGGCACTCATCTGGAAAAGTTAGAGAGAGAAAAGACCGTGCACCGCTACGAGAAAGGGCAAGTCATTATCTACGAGGGAACTCCGGCCTATGCCATCCACTGTATCTACTCCGGTCGGGTAAAAATCTACAAAACCGGCCAGCAAGGCGAACAGCAAATCATTCGACTGTTGGGCCCGGGTGAGATCTTCGGCTACCGAGCTCTTCTAGCTCAGGAGTTGTGTGCCGCTTCGGTCGAGGCGATTGAACCCACGGTCATCTGTACAATTTCTAAGGATACCTTGTTCCAACTACTGCGCCAATCACCGGAACTGACTGCCCGGCTGTTAGCCAAGATGGCTAGGGAATTGAAGGCTTCTGAAGATTTGATGCTCTCGTTGGCGCAAGAAAGTGTCAAGCAGCGGACTGCTAAGTTGTTGCTGTTCTTGTGGGAAGGGGGAAAAGGCGAAACCGGAGTTGAAGGCTCTCTGAGAATCTCGCTTCAGCGATTGGAAATGGCCCATATGGTGGGTACTACGCCCGAGACCTTTTCCCGTACTCTGCGCCACCTAGCCTCCAAGGGGATTTTGAATCTGTCCCGCTCCCAGATCACTATCAAGAACCTTCCTCTTCTGCAATTAGTCGCCCGCGAGTCTTAGCGACTCAACTTGACCTTCATCAAGTCTGGACTTGACTTAGGTCATTTGAGATTGCGACCCTCTATCACTGATTAAGTACAAGAACTCAAAGAAGGTGCCTAGAAGGCACCTGCACAACGTGAGATTTAGTGAAACATTTCACAAATATTGAGGGAAGAATTGCCATGAGGAAAGTTAAATATTTTATTCCATTCTTTAGTTTGGTGGCTATCGCTCTTTCGTGGGGAGAGGTGCCAACCACATTGAATGACTTTTTTCTCCCTGGCTCTCAGCCCAATCAGTCCGGCCAACTGGAGACTCCTGACAAATGCGATAACTGTCACGGTGGCTACAACCAGGCTGTGGAACCGGCTTTTAATTGGCGGGGAAGCATGATGGCTCAGGCAGCCCGGGATCCTCTTTTCTATGCCTGTATGGCAATTTCCAATCAAGACGCCCCTGATGCCGGGGATTTGTGCATTCGCTGTCACTCTCCAGCCGGATGGTTAGAAGGTCGGTCAGTCCCTACAGACGGCTCAGCTTTGAATCTCAACGACCGTCAGGGTGTACAGTGTGACTTCTGCCACAAGCTAGTCAAACCGACCCAACTGGGGGTTAATCCTTATCCAAATGATCCGACTTATACCAGCGGTACCTATCCCCAGGATCAATCCTATCTGTCTCTTTTGAATCCGATTCCAGGCCACTCAGCCAACGGGATGTACATCGCAGATGCTAACAACGCCAAGAGGGGGCCCTTCGCGGATGCGGATGCCAGGCATCAGTTTTTTTATTCACCATTCCATACAGACGCCAGTCTGTGCGGCACCTGCCATGATGTAAGCAATCCGGTTTACGCCAAAGATTCCAATGGCAATTATGTCCCCAACACTTTTGACCAGGCTTCACCCAGTTTTGACCTTTACACCATGTTTCCGATTGAGCGGACTTTCAGCGAATGGAAGGTGAGTGCCTACAACTCTCCTGGCGGGGTGTATGCGCCACAATTCGGGGGCAATAAGACCTATGTCTCTAACTGCCAGGACTGCCACTTGAAGGACGTGACCGGTGTGGGCTGCAACAAACCTGGAGCCCCCACTCGCACCGATTTACCGCTACATGACATGACCGGGGGGAATACTTTCATACCCCTCTTAATTCCTTCTCTATATCCTGGAGAAGTAGATACTGCGGCCTTGAATGCCGGCATACAACGAGCGACAGGCATGCTGCAGAAAGCGGCTACCCTGACTTTGACCGTCACTTCTCAAGGAACGGATTACTTGGCTCAAGTCAATGTGACCAATGAGACCGGGCACAAATTGCCCTCCGGCTATCCGGAAGGGAGGAGAATCTGGATAAATCTGAGAGTATACGACACCTCCGGAGCATTAATATATCAATCGGGCGCCTATGATCCGACTACCGGTGATTTGACCCACGATGCCGATGTGAAAATCTACGAGATTAAACCGGGGATTTCTTCCGATTTAGCTCCGGTCCTAGGTTATCCAGCGGGGCCTTCCTTCCATTTTGTGCTCAACAACCAAATTTACGAGGATAACCGGATTCCTCCCCGAGGATTTACCAATGCCAATTTTGCAGCCATTCAGTCTGCACCGGTCGGCTATACCTATGCTGATGGACAATACTGGGACCAGACCAATTATTCAGTCCCTGGCGCAGCGGCCCGAGTCGTATCCACGTTGTATTACCAGACTACCAGCAAGGAGTATGTGGAATTTCTGCGGGATGAGAACCGCACTAACAACTGGGGACAAATCTTTTACGATCTGTGGTCTGGCAATGGCAAATCGGCCCCGGTGGCCATGGCGACAGATACAGTGCAGCTACAACCGATTATAATCAATAACCCACCGGTCTTAGCTAGCATTGGGACAAAATCGGTCAATGAAGGACAGCTCCTTTCATTTCGAATAAGTGCCACTGACCCGGACGGTAATACTCTGACCTTAAGTATCGTAAACAAACCCACCGGGGCAGTTTTTGTAGACTCAGGAAATGGAGCCGGTTCCTTTGTCTGGACCCCCGCTTTTGACCAGGCGACAACCTACAATGTTACCTTCAGAGCCAGTGACGGACAAGCGGCAGACAGTGAAGTGGTGCAAATTACAGTTAACAATGTGAATCGTCCCCCAGTTTTGACAACTATTGGTAACAAGTCGGTTGATGAAGGACAGCTTCTCTCTTTCAGGATAAGCGCGAGTGATCCGGACGGAGATGTTTTGGCCTTAAATATTGTAAACAAACCTACCGGAGCGACCTTTGTCGATTCAGGCAACGGGGCGGGTTCTTTTGTCTGGACTCCCGCTTATGACCAGGCCACTGTGTACAATGTCAATTTCAAAACTACTGATGGGAGCCTGGCGGACTCCGAGGTAGTCACCATCACGGTCAACAATGTTAATCAAGCTCCAGTTTTAGAGCCGATTGGGCCAAAGACAGTCCAGGAAGACAATCTGCTCCAATTCAGGATATTTGCCTCGGACCCGGATGGGACCGCTCCTAATTTGGCAGCTTCGAATTACCCGGCGCATGCTTCCTTTGCAGATTCAGGTAATGGAGCAGGAGGATTTGTCTTCACCCCGGATACCACTCAGTCAGGAGCATACCAGGTTACTTTCACTGCCAGTGATGGTGTTTTGACGGATACCGAAATAATCACGATTACAGTGACCGAAACTGCCAATCAACCTCCGGTCCTGGATTCCCTAGGGCCTAAAGCGGTCGATGAAGGACAGACTTTATACTTTAAAGTAACTGCCAGTGACCCGGATGGGGCTTTCCCGGCTCTGATGGTGCTCAACAAGCCAGCCAATGCCAATTTTGCAGATTCCGGGAATGGGACCGGCGGGTTTACGTTTGCTCCAAGCTTCACCCAGGCGGGACCGTATAATGTCACTTTCATTGCCAGCGATGGAAGCCTAGCTGACAGTGAAACAGTCCATATTACAGTTGACAACGTTAACCGGCCTCCGGTTTTGGATTCAATTGGGCCACAAAACGTAGTAGTAGGAAACATTCTCTCGCTCAGATTATCGGCCACAGACCAAGATGGTACAATACCTTCGCTGTATGCCTACCAGTTACCATTAAACTCAGTATTTGAAGATTCTGGTAATGGAAGAGGGAGTTTTGTATTTGCTCCTGAAACTTTCCAAGTCGCTGATTATCAAGTCAGTTTTGTGGCCGGCGATGGATTCTTGGAAGACACGTCAGTTGTAGGTATTTCAGTAACTGCAGCGGCCTGTATTGCCATGCCTGGAGATGCCAATGCCAGCGGAACCTACACCTTGGGTGATGCGATTGCCATAGTAAACTACATTTTTAGTAAACCAGGCTGTTCTCCGACTCCTTTGTGTTGGCTGTCTGGTCTGTTATGTCGCGGGGACTGGAATGCATCCAATTCTGTCACCTTGGGAGATGTGATTCAAGCAGTAAACTATCTGTTCAATAAGCAGGGAGGGCCCTGGACTCCTCTTCCGGTTAGCTCTTGTTGTCAGCCAGTCCCTTAGTCATGGGAGGTAGCCAAGTGTTGTATGTCGTTGGAAACGAGATGAACAATAAACAAGGAGGTGTGCTTGTGGCTGGGATTATCAGATCAAAACGGAAAAGAGTAGATGGAAGCATTCAGCAGTAAACATAAACGATTAGAGCTAAGGAGAAATAGCATGAAAAACAGAGGACTCTCAGTTTGGGCATTGGCCATAGCCAGTTTTCTACTGAGCGTAAGTATTGCCAGCAGCCAGCTTTTAGATCCCTCAACGCTGACGAAATACATCGACCCTCTTCCCCTTCCCAGTGTAATTCAACCCTCCGGGATGATGGGGTCCGAGATCTATTATGAAGTGACCATGTCAGAGTTCCAGCAGCAACTGCACAGTGAATTGTCACCGACCACAGTTTGGGGATACAATGGGACTTATCCGGGTCCATCTTTTGAAGCGATGAGAAACTATCCCATTGCGGTCAAATGGACAAATAATCTTCCTTATGATCATCTCTTTACCATTGACACCATGCTGCATGGCGCCGGGTCTCCCAATCCAGCTGTGCGCACTGTGGTGCACCTGCATGGAGGAGATGTGAAACCTGAGGATGACGGCTATCCTGAGGCCTGGTATACCCCCGGGAATTACGCCATTTTCCACTATCCTAACCGGCAGCTTCCTACCACTCTTTGGTATCATGACCATGCCTTAGGAATTACTCGTCTGAATGTGGCCGCCGGTCTAGCTGGTTTCTATCTTCTTCGGGACGACTGGGAGATGTCGTTGAACCTCCCCAGCGGTCCCTATGAGATTCCGATCGTGATCCAGGACCGCACGTTTTATGACAACGGCGAATTATTTTATCCCTATCCCTGGGAGCCGGAATTTTTCGGGGACATAGCGGTGGTGAATGGAAAGGTCTGGCCTCGTTTGAAGGTTGAGCCACGTAAGTACCGCATCAGATTCCTGAACGGCTCCAACGCCAGATTTTATAATCTGAAGATGTTCGAGGCCGACTCTGACGGCGAACCCCTCTATGACATGGGAAACATGATTCCGGGTCCAGCCTTCTATCAGATTGGCTCGGACGGAGGCTTTTTGTCCAGTGCTGTGACCTTAAACGACCCTAACGACCCCTACGCGCCCAGGCTGCTATACGGCCCGGGTGAGCGCTGTGATGTGATAATCGACTTTGACGGTTCACAAGGAAAGTATTTCGTTCTGTTAAACGACGCCAAGGCGCCTTTCAAAGGGCTTGATTCGCCAGTGGAAGATGAGGCACCATTAGCCGAGATCATGCTCTTTGAGGTGAAAGATACTACCCTAGTGGACAACAGCTCTATCCCCTGGAGCTTTATGCCGCAGGTAAAAAGACATTCTGAGTACAATGCAGTCAAGACCCGGAACCTCACTCTAAATGAGCTGGTCGATGAAAACGACGAGCCAATTGCCGCGCTTCTTAATGGAATGATGTGGGATGACCCGATCACGGAGAAGCCGACTCTAAATACCACCGAAATCTGGAAAATCATAAATCTGACTGAAGATGTACACCCGATTCACCTGCATTTGGTTCAGTTTAATATCTTAGACCGCCAGCCCTTTGACGTAGAGGCGTACATGACGGATGACACCCTGATCTTTACCGGACCTCCGGGTCCGCCAGACCCTAATGAGATGGGTTGGAAGGACACTTTCCGGGCTCATCCCGGAGAAGTGACTCGCATCATCGCCCGTTACGACCGGGCCGGACTGTTTGTATGGCACTGCCACATCTTGGAGCACGAAGATAACGAGATGATGCGCCCCTATCAGGTGGTCTATCCACCCAAGCTCAAGAAGTGGAACTATGTATATTCAAAAGGCCAACAGCCTCAGGCAGTAGCTGGAGAAGCCGTGGAAATCCCAGAGAACAGCGAGGTGGAAAATCTAGCCAGCCTCCAATTACTTTCATGTTATCCCAATCCCTTTAACGCCTCCACTCAGATTTCCTACAGCTTGCCGGAAGACTCTTACGTGAAGCTGGAGCTATTTAATATACTAGGACAGAAGGTTACGACTTTGATAAACGAATCCCAACTGGCAGGAGCCAGAACCGTCATCTGGGATGGTACCAATCAATCCGGCCAGAAAGTATCCAGCGGAGTATATTTTGCTAGGTTGAGCACGGTGAGAGGGCAATCTGTACTCAAAATGTCCCTACTCAAGTAGGGGCAAGGGCTCTCGACCCTTTTGTGCAGCCCCGGGTTGCAAGACCCAGGGCTGTATTTATTCTATATTAGAATCAGACTCACTGTACGTCGTCAAAGTATTTCAGACCATTTGGGCCAAAAATTTTGGATACTCTTCTCGGTCAAGAATACCAGAAGGGAGCTAATAGAGGCTTTCTCCTGTCTTTTTAGGCTTAAAGCAATCTGACACCGTGGGGCTGGAAAATCTTGAAAAATCTCTCTGGGGGATTCTGAATCTCTGAGGCAAAATAAAAGGGAGGGGTACCCGCCCCTCCCCTGTTCCTTTTTTGTTCCTTTTTGACTTGGGTTGTCTTGGGTTATCGTGGGTGGTTTGATTTGTGGTTTGATTTGTTGTATCTATTTGCCTCCTATCGCATTCGGTTGATTCTCAGATGGTTACGAAAAAGGCTGGAACGGACTCATAACCCGAAGGTCGTCGGTTCAAATCCGACCCCCGCTACCAAGTCTTGGGGGTGTGCCTGGTCAAGACCTTTTCGACCATTTGGACTAAAATCTAATGTACACTTTTTTGGTCAGGATTGCTATCCTTAAGTACCTTGATGTCTTAGTCCCGTCCTTTTCGGCTTAAACCAATCTGCCACGGGGGAGCTGGGAAACTTGAAAAATCTCTCTGCGGGATTTTGAATCTGTAAGACTATGCTAAAAGGAGGGGTACCCGGCCCCTCCCCTTGTTTCCATTTTGTTACCCCTTGGATTGTATTATCGTGGGTTTTCATGGTATATCTTGCGTTGACCATTTGATGCTAACTCGTTAGCTTTCCTGCGAATTTACTGATATGCGAAGAGATAATAAGAACCCCCAGTCGGACTTCGGATCCGAGGGTTTGGGGTTCGACTCCTTCACGGGGTATTCACACAAGTTTGCCATCGGAGGTAAGTTGTGTGAACATTGAAAGCAATCGTCACCCCAAAGGATTCTGGTTCATTTTCTGGGGGGAACTGGCAGAGCGGGCCAGTTACTACGGGATGAAGACCCTTCTGCTTCTATATATGATTCAGGGGTTGGGATATTCTGATGCCAACAGCGCCTCAGTAGTTTCATTATTCACCGCCTTCTGTTACGTTCTGCCGATTGTGGGGGGATATGTGGCCGACCACTGGCTGGGAAAATTCAGGACCATTATTTATTTTGCGATTCCCTACATCATGGGGCATATTATTCTGGGGACTTTTTCGACCGAAGCCGGGCTATATACCGCTCTCTTGCTTTTGGCTGGCGGCTCAGGCTCGATTAAGCCGAATATCAGCACCTTGATGGGGCTAATGTACCAAAAAGAGGGGAAAACCCATTTGATGTCCCAGGCCTTTTCCTGGTATTACATGGCCATCAACATCGGCGCGGCTATAACCACCTTTTCACTCCCTTTCATTCGGGACCGCTATGGCTACAGCGCCGCCTTCATGGCTCCCACTATCCTGATGGTGGTCTCTTTGGCGATTTTTTATCTGGGGAAAAAATACTATCCCCAGGAAGAGCTTAAAACCGTTCAGCGCGTAGTGAAAACTGCGGCGCAAAAGAAAGAAGAGCGAACCGCGCTACTGCGTATCTCCGGCCTTTTCCTCTTGATAGTATTTTTCTGGTCGGTATTTGACCAGTCTTATTCTACCTGGACCTTATTTGCCCGGGACTACATGATTTTGGACCTTAAGCTGTTCAACTGGTCGCTGCATGTTCCTCCGGACGCCATCCAGAGTCTGAATCCATTCTTAATTGTAATCATGACCCCTTTATTTGCCTGGATCTGGTCGAAAACCGATAAGGATGAGTCCCACAAGCTGTCTTCCCCGCGCAAGATGCTGGTCGGTTTCTTCTTGGTCATCTTGTGCATGGGTTTGATGTCTGCGGCGGGATATTTCGGCCTTAAAGCCAAGGTCTCCATTATGTGGGAGCTGGGTGCCTACGTCCTGATAACTATGGCGGAGCTGTGCATTTCGGTGGTGGGATTGCAACTGGCATTCGAGGAAGCACCGGAGCGCATGAAATCAATGATTACCGGCATCTGGCTTTTCACTGTTTTCCTGGGGGACACTCTGGCGGCTTGGTTTTCCCGAATCTATACCCAAACCACTCCGGGGAATTACTTTGCAATGATGACGGTTATGGTCACGATCGTAACTGTGATTTTCTATTACGTGGGACAGCGATTCGAACACAAGGTGGCCAATAGTAGACTGCCGGAATAAATATAAGCACTCAGTCTAAAAACATAAATCTGGACTTTTCCTCCATAATCATCAGAGGGAAAAACCATTTTTAACAACCGCAGAGATGGCGAGAACCCGACAGGCTTCGGAGCAAACTGCCTCCTTCTGGGTAGGAAAATTCTGAACAATCTCTCTGGGGGATTCCAAACTTCATATGATGAAATGGAAGAAAAGGCACTCTCCCCCTGTTTCCACTCGGGTTGTGGCTCGCTAATCAAGGCTTATCTAAGTTTCAACCCCTAAATGGCACCGTAGCTCAGAAACCGAACAAGGAGTATCGAATTAAACTACTAAGAGATGTCTTGCTTGGCCAGAAAATATATCTTAACTTCCAACCTAAATGGTTAAAGAAGTTATGATAACTTATTAAGTTCCCTCAGGAGGCCAAATAATATGATCATCAAGGGAAGGCTAAGGATTGTTCTGCTGGCGTGCAGTGTAGCGGTGCTGGTCGTGACAGACGCTCTGAGTGGATCGCCTGGAGATGCTCAGAAGGACTCATCCGAGAAGAAATGGGATGTCAGTGTGGCACAAGTGCCAAACGACACTATTGAATTCGATGCCACTGAGGGAACCTGGATGACAGTCGATGTTTCCCCAGATGGAGAAGAAATTATATTTGATTTACTGGGCGATATATACAAAATGGGAGTTACAGGCGGTGACGCTACTTTGCTCTCCAGCGGGTTACCTTATGAGGTTCAGCCGCGCTTCAGTCCGGACGGCAAGATGATTCTGTTTACCAGCGACCGCGGGGGCGGTGATAATATCTGGATGATGAGTGCGGATGGCAGTGGCCGGATGCAAATAACAAAAGAGGACTATCGGCTTCTCAACAATCCCTGCTGGCACCCCAGCGGTAAGTATCTGGTAGCCCGCAAGCACTTCACTAGCGAACGAAGCATGGGCGCAGGGGAGATGTGGATGTATAAGGTTCCAGATGGCGGGGTCGGTGTTGGTCTGACCAAGCGGAAAAACGACCAGCAGGACGCCAACGAACCGGTCTTCTCTTCTGGCGGTCGTTTCTTGTACTGGTCGGAAGACATGACGCCCGGTCAATACTTTGAATACAATAAAGATCCGAATAGTACTATTTATGTCATTCGCCGGCTCGACCTAGAAACCAACGAGATTCGCAATATTATCGAGCTCAACGGCGGCGCGTGCCGTCCGCAGATCAGTCCGGACGGCAAAACCATGGCCTTTGTGCGGCGCGTACGGGGCAAGTCGGTTCTGGCCCTCTTTAACCTGGAGACCGGCCAGGTACGACATCTGTGGAACAACTTAGATGAAGATCAACAAGAAACTTGGGCTCTGTTCGGCGTGTATCCTGGCTTTAGCTGGATGCCTGACGGCAAAGGCATTGTTATCTGGGCCAAAGGAAAGATCTGGCGCGTTGATGTTGCTTCAGGCACACCAACCCAAATTCCCTTCCGTGCACATGTGAAGCAAGTTGTTGCGAAAGCACTTCGTTTTCCCCAACAAATTGGCTTGTCTTCCTTTCGGGTCAAGGTTATTCGCTGGCCGCAAGTGACACCCGCCGGGCATGATGTGGTTTTCCAGGCCCTGGGATACCTTTACCGAAAATCGATTGCATCTGGCACACCTACCAGGATAACTAGGCAAACTGATCACTACGAATTTGCTCCGGCACTCTCGCCAAGCGGCAAAGAGGTCATCTTTGTCACCTGGAACGACACCAGTGGTGGAACGGTTCGCATTGCAGGCCTTGACGGATACAGAGATCGAATTCTTGTTTCTCAACCCGGTCATTATATTTCAGCACACTTTTCGCCTGATGAAAACTGGGTAGTGTTTCAGCGCGGTACTGGCGACGCGTATCGCGGCCAGCTGTGGGAAGAAGATCCAGGGATTTATATCGTTGATACCAAAGGCAAGACCCCTCCCAAGTTTCTGACCCGAGAAGGAGAAAATCCGCGCTTCTCTCTAGACGGGAAGCGGATCTATCTTTTTTCCCGAGAAGGCGAAAAAGCCGCGCTAGTAAGTGTGAATCTCTTGGGATCGGATCGCCGGGTGCATGCCGTTTTCCAGCGCGCCGTCGACTTCAGCCTTTCGCCGGATGAATCCTGGCTGGCATTTGAAGAACTCTGGCAAACATATGTTGTGCCATTTCCGCACGTTAATACGCCACTTGAAGTGGGCCCGGAAATGACCAATCTGCCGGTGAAGAAGCTGTCTTTAGACGGCGGAACATATTTAAGCTGGCCATCTGATAGCAAGTCCGTTAACTGGAGCCTGGGGCCACGGTTTTTTAGCGCCGATTTGACGGCGTTATATGCCAAAGATACTTCTCAGACAACTAAAGAATCCAAGGATTCCTCTGAAATCTATGAGCCGAAGTCAGTGAATCTGGGCTGGGAGGAAAAAGCAGATATCCCCAAGACAGATCTCTATTTTGTGGGCGCCAAGATTCTTCCCATGAATGATTCGTCAATAATTCCGGATGGAATAGTGCATGTGAAAGGGAATCGAATAGCTGAGGTTGGTCCGCGTGATAAGATCGTTGTTCCGAACAGTGCCAAAGTGATTGATGTCACCGGCAAAACGCTAATGCCCGGTCTAATTGATATCCACGCTCACACCGGTTCCAGTGACCAGTCCGTCTATTCCCAGCAGAATTGGGCCTTCCTTGCCAATCTGTCGTTTGGGGTCACTACAACCCACGACCCTAGCAACAACTCACAGATGATTTTTGCCTCCTCTGAGCTCCAAAAGCAAGGCGCTCTATTGGGACCTCGTATTTTTAGCACCGGCACAATACTGTACGGGGCCGAAGGGAATTTCAAGACCGTGATTAACAAATATGAAGATGCACTCAAAGCAATCAAGCGAACAACCGCATGGGGAGCTTTCACGGTTAAAAGCTATAGCCAGCCCCGGCGAGAGCAGCGGCAGATGGTCATCAAAGCCGGAAATGAACTGGCCGTGATGGTCGTTCCAGAAGGCGGCTCCACTCTGAATTACATGATGACAATGCTCTTGGATGGACACACGACGCTGGAACATCCGTTCCCGGTGGCACCGCTTTACGACCCTGAGCTCCGCCTGGCTAGTCGCTTCGGTACTGGGTACACGCCGACTCTGATCGTGGGTTACGGTGGTCTATGGGGAGAAAATTATTGGTATCAGCACGACAATGTTTGGGAAAATCAAAGACTGATAAGGTTCGTTCCCCGCTGGGTGATTGACCCACGTTCCATCCGGCGGACCATGGCGCCCGATTCAGAATATCATCACTTCGCCTTGGCTGGGACAGCCGCCGAGATCTTGCACCGGGGTGGAAATGTGGAGCTTGGAGCGCACGGTCAACTCCAGGGATTGGGCGCCCATTGGGAGTTGTGGATGCTCCAACAGGGAGGCATGACTAACCATGAGGCGCTGCGCTGTGCCACTTGGATGGGAGCTCGGTGCATCGGACTTGATAAAGAACTCGGAAGTATTCAACCAGGCATGTTAGCGGACATACTCGTAATAGATGGAGATCCGCTGGCAGAAATCAGGCAATCCGAAAACGTGCTTTACGCTATGATCAATGGCCGACTTTATGACGCAGGGACGCTTACGCAGCTCGAACCAGAACGCAAACTGCTTCCTACAGGACCAAATCTCGAAAGCGTTTGGGGCAGGGATGTCAGCCACTCCTGCCTGAGAAAGTAGCTTAAGCCAATCTGATAACGTGGGGGATTCTGAATCTACAAGACAAAAGGAAAGGGGAGGGGAGGGTACCCTGCCCCTCCTCTGTTTCCACTACCTCAAATGGTGTAGCAGGCTCTGGAACCGAAGAACTTAACTATACTTCTTAACTGCCTGCTCGATGTCCGGTCCAGCCTTTTTTAAGTCTTCGGGTATCATTGCCGGGGTTAGCTCCACACTGGCATTGAACGCAAGAAACCAGGGTTCAGCCACGGCTGGTATTTGGGAAGGGTCTTTCATGTCAAAAAAGATCAAACCTGTCCTCTTCCCGTTGTGAGCAATAAAGTATGCTGCCTCTGGCTTCAGTTCCTCTAAAATTGACTGGATTGTTTTAGGTAAGCTACCGCCCTTAATTGCTGCATTGCCCGCCTCAACCGGGAATTCAGCCTTGAGCATAAAACGCATTTTAGGCCTCCCAATCAGTTAGTGTTAGAGTCGTGTTTGCAGACTGTGATGAGGATACGTATCAGTATCTGGGAGTATTGGACAGGTCAAGATATATGTTGCACGGCGTTTTTGGGACTCCCAGATTTTCACTCGAGCTGAAAGCAAAGCGGCTGAGTCTTGCCGGGAAACGAGATTTGGTATAAGAAAGTCGCGAAATTCGTCAACTAGCCCTAGGTCAGCAGATATAGTCCTTGCCGGCCCTTTTGAGTATTCTGTAGTAGTAATGGGCTAAGAGATTGTTGAGATAAAGAGGGGTCAAATCATAGAATCTGATTATGTAATACGTCCGTTAATCGTTCAGTAAGAGCACTAATGGTATCACTATCCGAGAGAGGAGCCGTCCGTGTTCCTTACCAGCTTCGTTTACTTAAATCATTCTGCCACCGTGGGGCTGGGAAAACTTGAAAAATCTCTCTGGGGGATTGTGAATCTGTTAGACTATGCCAAATGGAGGGGTACCCGGCCCCTCCACCTGTTTCCATTTTGTTTCCACTTGGGTTGTGCTACAGCGTCGTCTATGTTTGTAGTGGGGAATGTTCTTGACTTCCTGTCACATAATTAAATAAGTTGGTCTTGGCTTTACTGTTCAGCAAGTCCTATAGCCAAAATAATGCTTATTGGGTTCTCACAGAAAATAGACCCAGACGTGTTAAGATGAAAGTGCTCCTTGTTTCGCCGGAGTATCCAGATAGCTTTTGGAATTTCAGGTATGCCTTAAAATTTATCTCTAAAAAGGCAAGTCTACCGCCATTAGGGTTGTTGACCGTGGCAGCAATGCTTCCCAAAGAGTGGGAGAAAAAACTTGTAGATATGATGGTAGCAACATTAAGTGATAGGGATATCAGGTGGGCTGATCTTGTGTTTATAAGCGCTACGTCTATTCAGAAAGAATCAGTGAAGGGAATAATCGCTAAGTGCAATGTATCGGGGGCCAAGATAGTTGCCGGAGGTCCTCTTTTTACAGCTGGATATGGCGATTTCGAGAATGTTGACCATCTCGTGCTCAACGAGGCTGAGGTTACACTGCCACCCTTTCTAAAAGACTTGAAAGAAGGGCACCCTAAACATATCTATGCATCAGATCAGTGGGCAGATGTAAAAAGTACACCCATCCCGCTTTGGGAACTAGTAGATATGAAGAAATATGCCACTATGTGTGTTCAATGTTCACGGGGGTGTCCATTTAGTTGTGAGTTCTGCGATATACCCCTTCATTTTGGGCACAATATGCGTACCAAAGCCAAGGATCAGATATTAGCGGAACTTGAGAGCCTATATTCACACGGCTGGAGGGGTGGGGTTTTTATTGTTGATGACAACTTTATAGGAAATAAGAAAGAGTTAAAAAAGGCAATTCTGCCGTCTATGGTTGAGTGGATGGAAAGAAGATATCATCCCTTTTCTTTTACTACACAGACGTCGATAGACCTTTCCGCTGATGAGGAACTAATGCAGCTGATGGTTCAAGCAGGGTTTGATTCAGTATTTATTGGTATTGAATCTCCAAATGAGGAGAGCTTGGCTGAATGCAATAAATATCAAAACATAAATCGTGACCTTATAGCTTGCGTAAAGAGAGTACAGAGGTCGAGCTTGCAAGTTCAAGCAGGGTTTATTGTAGGGTTCGATAGTGACCCACCCACAGTATTTGATAGGCTAATTGCGTTTATTCAAGAGAGTGGAATTGTTACCGCTATGGTCGGGTTATTAAACGCTCCTCGTGGCACCAGACTTCACCAACGTCTTGTTAGGGAGGGTAGATTACTCAAGGATATTTCGGGTGACAACACAGATCTTACAATGAACTTTGTCCCAAAAATGAATTATGAAGTGCTTGTTGACGGTTATAAAAGAGTCATTCACACGATCTATTCCCCCAAACATTACTATGAACGTGTCCTATTGTTTTTAAGAAACTTTGAACAATTACAAAAAAGGAGCTTTCGATTTCATCTTTGCCATCTTAGGGCACTTCTTAAGTCTATATGGTTTCTTGGAATAAGTGGAAAGGGTAGGGTTTATTATTGGAGACTACTTTTATGGTCTTTGATTCGGCACCCGCAACTTTTTCCATTGACAGTAACCTTGTCCATCTATGGATTCCATTTCCGCAAGATTTTTGAGAAGTATTGACCTGTCCAACGACAAAATGATTGGTCCAGCACAATAACCATATGCATTAAGCAATTCCACAGATGTCTTGAAACGGTCAGCCGCTCCACCTGTAAGATTCAAAGCATCTTGACACCCTGCGGGGAGCTTAAACCCATTTGACGCTGTGTGAAAATGCCAAAAAAAATCTCTCTGGCGGCCTCTGAATCTCTAAGACAAAACTGAGGGGAGGGGTATCCTACCCCTCCCATTGTGCCATATTTGGTGCCTTTTTGGATTAAGTTATTCTAGGTTTTCTTGGGTCATCATAGGCGTCCCGATTTCGTGTATCAGTTTGCCTCCTTTCAGATTCTATTGAATCTCAGAAGGTTACTGAAAGGCCTTGAATGGGTCATAACCCGAAGGTCGTCGGTTCAAATCCGACTCCCGCTACCATTTTTCGTAGGGTAAGGTATTGGAGGAAAGAGAATTGGAGAAGAATTCCAAGAGGGCTAAATTTCTCCATTCAGATATCGCCTTTCCCTTGTTTCCGCAGGAGTCCGAGCCATATGGCCGAATAGGATTATTGTCCATCAATACTGATTACGGGCTGAGAATTTAATGAAGAAAAGGTTTTATTCCGTGGATTTATTCCAGCCGTTTTGGTTAGCCGATCAGCACCTGTCCCGGTTAGGGGGAAGAACTTTATCTGATGCTTCTTACGCCCGGATTAAGCCGTGAAAACTGTCAAAGCTCGTTTTGGAATATTAGGAAATGACCTCCAGAGGAGTGCAGGCTATCCTGGCTGGCTTGCTTCTGCTTTGTCTTTGCTTGAGCTATTAGAACGGAGCTGGACGCCTATCCACCTTTCAGTTCACAAGTAGTACGGTAGGCTGTGAGGACGAACATGTGTCCGCTCTTCTGGCCCGGACCCAGTCTTATTAGTAGTTCTTACTCTTTACATCTTTAGTGACGGGCTCGTAGAGTCGTGAGACAAAGCTGCTATAGATTGAATTAGAACAGTGGTTCCTGACAAGAGGGGATCAAAAGCCTGAGACTCTTGCTACCAGTTTGCCTCCAACATAGGCGGATATTGTCTTAAAATCTTGCCATATTATTCATAAACATCTGAGTGTGTGTCGATAAAGATTATGAATCATCATTTGAAATTGGAGTGCGCGCATAGCACCGGCCAAACTAATGACTGAAACGGGAACATGACGGCACTTCCAGGGCAAGCAGAGTTAGAGACGAGACCAGAAGCAACAAGAGTGGGGAAGGATTCAGGATATAATAATCTGGGGACTTGGTCCGTAGTCCTGGCAGGAGGAGAAGGGAAGCGACTGAGCCATCTGATGGAGAGATGGCTGGGTTATCATAAGCCCAAGCAATATTGCGTATTTGTCGGCACCCGGTCCATGCTGCAGCACACCTTGGATAGGGTTGATCACATCTCATCCCCTGAGCACAAAGTGACGGTCATCAGCCGTTCCCACAGGCAGATAGCCCTGCCTCAGTTGAGGGGTCGGGCGGGAAATATTCTCTTCCAGCCTGCCAATAGGGGTACGGCCGCCGGGATTTTTCTGGCACTCACCTATGTACGTCGTTATAATCCTCTGGCCACAGTTGTAATACATCCCTCTGACCATTTTGTGTACCCAGAAGAACATTTAATCCAAGCACTGCGCCGGGTTGTCGGGTTAGTCCCACTATTGAGCGACCGGCTGATTCTGGTCGGAATCGTCCCCAATGAGATAGAAGTGGATTACGGATGGATCCTTCCCGACCAGAGCCTGGGCTGGTACGGCGAGCATGAATTCAGGACCGTTTCGTCCTTTCTGGAGAAGCCCGGCTCAACTCAAGCCCGGGAAGTCGCAGATTCAGGTGGACTGTGGAACACTTTTCTCATGGTGGCGACCGTTGAAACCCTGTGGCAGCTAGGATGGAGATGTCTTCCTGGATTGATGCAGCTATTTGAAATCCTGGAGGAAAAGATTGGGACTAATCGGGAGGAGGGGGTGCTCCATTCCATCTATCAGAAAATGTTCTCTCATGACTTTTCCCGGGAGGTGCTGGAGCAGGCAGTGGATCGCGCAGTGGTCTACCAGCTCGAGAGCGTGTTGTGGAGTGACTGGGGAAGAGAGGAACGCATAGTTCAGAGTCTCTGTCAGGTAGGTAGACGGCCACACTTTTTGGAGAGCATTCTGCGTTCAACCCGCACCGGTGAACCGGATGGTGACAGTTCAAGGTCAACAAGGGAGCAAAGTCATGAAAGACGGAATGAGAGAAAATACAGCTATGACAACGCAGCCTGCTAACCGTTCCAAATTGAGGGCCTGCACCTTCGAGTTGACCGGGTCTGAGTTTCTGGACGTAGCCATCGCAGGTAGTTTCAATGACTGGAGGCCTCGGGCCATGAAGCGCACTCAGGAAGGGTTATGGAAAGTCACTCTCCGACTGCCGCCGGGAACTTATGAGTATAAGTTTATTGCTGACGGTAAATGGCTGGAGGATCCAAAGAATCCTAAAAGGGTGGCCAACCCTTACTTTACCCAGAATTCTGTGCAGACAGTCTCCTGAGGTGTGCACCAGTGGGGATTGTCGACGCTATTCCATAGCGTTTTTAGCCCTCGGCCGATGAGGCGCTGTGTAAGGTTAGACCTTTCGCAAGCTTGAGGCATTAGGACATCACCCTTTGGCCACCGCTGAATGATAGCCTAGCCCCTATGGTCGTGAAAAGGTTGAGCCACTCCTCAACATTTTTTTCTCCTTGGTTTTTCCTTTCGCGAAATCGGGGAAAGGCTTCCTCCAGTACGCCGTAATGAATGTTTTGAGCTTTCCATAAGTTTACTTCGAAGAGGGGTAATCCCGTCAGTTCGACTAGGTCATTCAAGGTCTTGAGAATTCCGATGTTATCCGGCCGAGATCGGAGGAGCAGAAAATGCCGTTCAATCGAGTGCTGCAGTTCATCTCCCAGGGTTTTCCCGTCTAACTTGACCCCAGTCATCTCTGCTGTCTTTAACAAGCTCTTGACGTAGACGATGTCAGGTTCTTTCTGCTGCAGAGCCTTGCGCAAGTAGCCATTTGTGGCTACCCCGACAACCGGGTATAAACCCCGGGGGAGCGGTATTCCCGTCTCAGAAAGGTAATGAAAAAGTGGGGCATATTGTTCATGCAAACGACCGCAGAGATTTTCGCTTTCTGACAGGGCGGAGTCCAGAATATGCTCCAGAAACTTACGCTGGTCATCCCGACACAGCAGTTTCCACACATCCTCACCCGATCCGAAGTGTTGGTCCAGAATGCGAACTGACCCTGATACGTCCGACTGGGCCAGAGTTTCGGAAATCTCCTGGACCAGATGTCGGTATGACTCCTCACTCTGCAGTTTTTGAATCCCCCCCCTTATATTATGGTTTCCCGAGTGGGAGACGCCGAACCCGACCCGGGTCGATTCCCGAGTGATATCTGATGTAATCTTGACCCTGCCCAAAACAATTCTGGTCTTGCCGGACGATAAGAGTTTGAAATCTTCTTGTTCCATTGTGTAACAATACACCCTGGTGCGCTCACTGTAATCCTGAAACAGACAACCGACAGCATAATGAACTCCCGCTCTGGCATGATCGATAAGGGCTGGCTTGACAAATCTTTCATAAAGTATCCGGCCATCCCGGTACTCTGAATTGTTACTTCTGGCCTGCTCTAACATTCTCAAGAAATGAGGCTCATAGGACTCGTTAAACAGCTCCTCTGCCAGTTGGATCGCACGCCCGGCGTACTGTAGGATTTGAATTGATTCGAGCCCGGAGATATCGTCATGAAACCAGCCGCAGCTAGTAAACATGAGCATGGCATGGCGCTGGAGCTCAAGCAGTTTCAGAACGATTACTGTTTCAGCCTGGCTCAAGTCAGGCGTGGCCTGTTCACTGAGAAACAGGGCAATTTTATCGGGTGAGCGATCAAACAAGATTTCTACATAACCATTGCGGGCGACCCAGGGATCTTTTAACAACCGGCCTGCTCTTGCTTCATAAAGTCTCTCCAGCTTATCCCGCAGCCAGTCCAGTGCTTCTCGCAGAGGCTCTCGCCAAGCCTGATTCCAGTTGGGCTGAGCCCCTGAATTGCAGCCACAGTCAGAGCGCCACCTCTCTATTCCATGGCCACAGCTCCAGGAGGTGTTTTCTAGGATCTCCACCTGATGGCTAGCAGGAAATCTCTCCAAGTACTGTCCGTAATTGGTAAACCGGGCCGCCTGGCTTGATTCCAGAGAAGAGAGGGCATAGGCCAGGGCCATGTCGGCAAATCGACGATGGTGTCCGAAGGTCTCCCCATCCGCAGCAATACTAATTAATTGAGGTGGGCTTTGTTCCGGGGAAAAAGCTTCCATCAATCTATGTACTAAGTTTTCTGCCTTGCTCAACAAATTCCCAAATGCGACTGCCCGGGAGATGGGCCCATTAAAAAAAAACAGGTTCACCTTCCTGCCAGAAGGCAGGGCAAGCTCGTAGGCACGGGTGGTGTCTATCTTTCCGCCGTCTACGTCCTGCCAGTCATTTTTTCCAATTCTGCGCACCCGGCGGGCTTGGTGGGGTGCCAATATTGTAAATGTTATTCCCAACTCTGACATAATTTCCAAAGTCTCCAGGTCCACCGCTGTTTCCGGAAGCCACATCCCTTCCGGCTTTCTTTGGAAACGGCATTCAAAGTCCTTTATGCCCCAATAGAGCTGGGTGTACTTATCTCTTTTATTTGCCAGCGGCATTATCAAGTGATGGTAGGCTTGGGCCAAAGCCGATCCATGCCCGGAAAAGGTTCTCCGACTTTGGCGGTCCCCCTCCAGAATAGACCGGTAAACGTCCGGTGCCCTCTGTTCCAGCCAGGATAAAAGGGTGGGGCCGAAATTGAAGCTGATTTTGGCGTAATTGTTGACGATTCTGGCGATGCGCCCCTGCCCGTCCAGAATGCGAGAGGCTCCGTTGGGAGCGTAACACTCAGCGGTTATTTTTTCATTCCAGTCGTGGTAGGGATGAGCAGTTTCTTGCAGCTCCACGAACTCCAGCCAAGGATTCTCGCGGGGAGGCTGGTAAAAATGTCCATGAATACAGATATACTTATCCATCTGAACTCTCATTACATCTGCAGGTCCGAAAAGAGGCTCACCAAATGGACTGACGATTCTCTTCTTATTTGTGCCTTACTCCTCAGTTTAGAGAATTGAACCAGATTAGTGATAAGCAAGGGATCCTCGAATCGGTCTACAATCAGCTCCCTGCGCTTTTTAGGAAAACAGCGGACAGAGGAGGTAGAGTCAGCTTCAGCGAATAAGGCCGCCCGTGATGGCTGGCGTCTGTAGCGAGCGCCCCCCCCTGGTTTCCTTGACCGCTGCCTCCGTAATAAGTCGAGTCACAGTTGAGGATCTCCTCCCATAGACCGGCCTTCGGCACCCCCACCCGATAATCGTAACGGGGGACGGCAGTAAAGTTGAGTACTATCAGCATCTGATCGTGTGAGGACACCCCTTTACGAATCAGGCTCAAGACGCTGCTCTCTGAATCCTGGCAGTCCACCCACTCAAATCCTTGCGGACTCACATCCAGTTCAAATAGAGCAGGTTCGCTTCGATACATCCAATTTAAGTCTTGGACCAGCCTCTGGACCTGCTGGTGCCGCTCATATTGCAAAAGGTGCCAATCCAGGCTTTCTTGGTGCTGCCACTCCCGCCACTGGGCAAATTCCCCCCCCATGAATAACAATTTCTTCCCAGGTTGAGCGAACATGTAGGCTAGCAACAAACGCAGATTGGCAAACTTCTGCCAATCATCACCGGGCATCCTTCCTAATAGAGATCCTTTTTCATGCACCACTTCATCATGGGAGAGGGGAAGCACAAAATTCTCAAAGAAAGAGTACAACATTCTGAAGGTGAGGTCGCTTTGATGAAACTTCCGGTGAACGGGGTCCTTTGAAATATACTTGAGGGTATCGTGCATCCACCCCATGTCCCATTTCAGACCAAACCCTAGCCCTCCCAGATAGGTGGGCCGGGAGACCATGGGCCAGGCAGTGGATTCTTCCGCAATGGTCTGAACATTGGGAAAACTACGGTAGACTTCCTGGTTTAGGCGGCGTAGAAAGGCAATCGCCTCCAGATTTTCCCGCCCCCCGAATTGGTTGGGGGTCCATTCCCCTTCCTTTCTGGAATAGTCCAGATAGAGCATGGAGGCTACCGCATCGCAGCGCAGTCCGTCTACATGGTACTTATCCAGCCAGAACAAGGCACTGCTGATCAGAAAACTCTGGACTTCCTTCCGTCCATAATTAAAAATGTAGCTTTTCCAGTCCGGGTGAAAACCTTTGCCGACCCCGGCATGTTCGTATAAATGAGTTCCATCGAAATACCCCAGCCCGTGTTCGTCAGTCGGGAAGTGAGAGGGGACCCAGTCCAGAATCACACCGATTTCGTTTTGGTGGAGAAAATCAATTAGATACATTAGATCTTGGGGGGTGCCGTAGAGACTGGTCGGCGCAAAGTAGCCGGTGGTCTGATAGCCCCAGGAGCCGTAAAAGGGGTGCTCTGTCAAGGGCAAGAACTCAACATGGGTAAAGCCCATTTTTTTGACATATTCCGCCAATTGTGGAGCTATCTCCCGATAACTTAAGGGACGATTCCCCTCTTCGGCAACCCGCCTCCAGGATCCGAGGTGCACTTCATAAATTGCCAGGGGAGCATCCAGGGCATTGTGTTTATGTTGATTCTCCATCCAGGCCCGGTCTCCCCAAAGATAGTCCAAATCCCAGACAATTGAAGCCGTTTTAGGCGGGATCTCAGCGCGGAATGCAAAAGGATCCGCTTTTTCTACCTGATAGCCCCGATATCGGGAGACGATATGATACTTGTATATTGCTCCCTTACTCACACCCGGAATAATTCCCTGCCAAATGCCGGATTGTCCCCTTGGTTTGAGAGGATGACTTCCCTTCTGCCAACCATTAGAATCTCCGATGACAGACACCTGTTCTGCATCCGGCGCCCAGACTGCAAAATGAGTCCCTTCTCTCCCATTATGATTTACCACATGGGTGCCCAACTTTTCGTAAAGGCGAAAGTGGGTGCCTTCGTTGAAAAGGTGTAAGTCATTGTCAGTCAAAAGAGTGGGGCTGTAAATCACCCCTGGACTGACTTCTTTAGCTTTGAAGATTTTGCCAGTCTTAGTCGTCATCTTTCTTTCTATCGTCTCTTTTTCCTCTTAATAATAGTATCCAACTCCTGAAGCATCTCCACCACTCTGGACATCTTTGTAAAGGTCTCTAAACCGTAGCGAGCTTTCCTTTGCCAGTTAGGTCTCTCTTTTCCGGTACCGGGAACGTTTTGTGGTTTGGTTTCCAGCCAGAGGTCCTCTAAGTTTATCAGTAAAGCCCGGGCCCTGCTGAAGCTCAAGAATCTCTGGAAGGCTTGCAGTACCGCCCACAATGTGGGCTTTCCTGTCAGCCAGCCCGCTTGCATCAATGTTCTGATCAAACCTCTCTTCATTCTTATACGCCTTTTGGTCTCGCTTTTAGCGGCTTTTGAGTCCAAAATGCCCCTCTTCTGTCGGTCTGTGATATCCAGGCCCTTCCAGAAGGCTGCAAAAGTCGGCATATCATGGGTACTCAGACTGGCCACAGAATTTTCAGGCACCGACGTTTTCCTGGCTGTCGATTCTAGGACAGCTTCACCCGCCCCGATAAACATTCTCAAGATATTATGACTGGCCATGCTGGAGCGGACATAGCCAGCCACTGTACCCAAATCTTCTCCTACCAAGACTACTTGATGGCGGTGAGATTCCAGGGACAAAACCGCATACAGCTCTTCGGCCGGGTACTTGACATAGACCCCCTCTTCAGGCTCCATTCCTGGCGGTATCCAGAACAGCCGATGCAGCCCCAGGATGTGGTCAATCCTGAGAATGGCCGAATATTGCATCACATGGCGTAAACAAGCCCTCAGATAACTATATCGCTTTGAACGAATCTGCTGGGGATGAAAAGGTGGGAATTCCCAGTTCTGACCGCTGGCAAAGAACGCATCTGGCGGTGCCCCTACTTTGACTCCGTTGACGAAAAGGTCTTTTTCCCTCCATACGTCATAGCTGTATGGGTGGACTCCCAGGGGAAAATCCTGATACAGAAACTGATTGCTCTTTTTTCCATTCGATGTCAGGGAACGAATCTGCCGGTCGGCCAACCACTGTACGTACATGTAATAAAATCTGGTTTTGGAAGGATAGTCTTCTGAAGTCAGGTGGCCATTTCTCATTTTCTGTGACCATTCCGGCCAGGGCCTGCCCTCTTTCTCCATGGTGGCCCGGAACGATGCATAGTCTGAGAGTCTTGGGTTCGCCTCGACAAATTGTTGAAACTCGGATTTTAGGGAAGTCTCCTTGGAAAGGAAACCCTCGGCTAATTTTTCAAGCACTCTTCTTTTCAGTTTCATTTGCTCTTGGTAGTTGGCCAAACCAGAGGATCGCAACCTTTTTAGCTCCACTTGCACTTCTGCCGAGCGCAAAAGAGCAGTCGCCTGTGGACATTCGGAGAGACTTGGTACTTCTGATACATCCAGGTAAAATTCGTTCCAAAACTGCCGGCTGGCCGGAGAATAAGGACTGGGCTCAAAGGGCCTGTCCAAGAAGGCTGCGGTCAAAGGAGTAGTTGCCACGAAATCTCCCCCTAAAGATCTGACCCAGTGGGCCAGTCTCTTCAAGTCCGAAAAATCTCCCCCGCCCCAGCTAGTTTTAGAATGCAGCGAGTATAGAGGCAAAAAGACTCCCCAGGATCTATTTTCTTGCCACCCCACCGGAGAAAAAGCCCTGCGGGGCGCCGAGACAACCAAGATCTCGGTTTTCCTGCTCCCAATCCTCAAATTCAGTTTATGGTATCCATATGGTACCCCCGCTGGTAAGGTAAGTTTTCTTACCACATAGTCCCGGCTATCAATTTGTGCTGACTGAACAACGGGTAGCTCATCTTGAGGAGCATTCCAATCGTGAGTCGGACCAGATTCCAGTTGCAGGCTGCATTCAACTCCGTCCTTGTATCGGTTGGAGGGGAGGCGAAGCGGAATGTGAGTTCCTCTTTTGTCCCAGACCACGACCGCAGGGGGAGCATACTGTTGCCAAAGCGTTACTCTAGTTCTTCGTAATGCCGGACTGATATCGCTAACGGTATGGACCGGAGCACCCAACCTGCGAAGTACCTCCAAGCAAGTCTCAGGATGGGCGGTTCTTTTCTTCCGCAATCCGTCAACATGAGTAACCTGCACACCATAATAATGAGCCAGCTGCCACAACTGATGCAGCTGAGTTTTCGTCACGGTCTGCAGGTTTGAATCTTGCACGGGTTCCAAGACCTTCTGGTGTTTCTGGTTCGGCGAATTCAGGCTGTCAGCTTATAACTCTGTTGCCAAAGGGTGTTCATCTAAGCTCTACTCCCTTGGCGATGACGGTAAGACCACTCTCGGTGACCTTATAGTCTTCGTCCTCCACCAGACCGTGCCCTTCCAGGCGTTGACCGTCTATTACAGCCCCGGGGGCGACCTTAACGTATTTATCAATTATGGCCCGATGAACTTTGGTATTCTGTCCAATCCAGGCGTTGTCGAAGATAATGGAATCGGTGACTTGGGCCCCGCTTTCGATTATCACACCTGGGGAAATGACCGAGCGAAAGACCTGAGCGCTGTTGATGATCGAGCCGTCGCAGACCAAGAGTTCGTGGTTGACCAATTTGGCCGGCGGTCTTTCACTTCCCATTCTCCAGCGCTCGGTGTAGAGATTAAAAGTTGGATTTACGCCGACTAAGTCCATATTAGCTTGCCAGTAAGCCTCAAGGCTCCCCACATCCCGGAAATAGGTTGAATCTTCAGGCCTTTCCACGTACTCCCGGTATCTTTTACCCTCTCTGAATCTCAGTATGAAATCAGGAATGGTGTTATAGCGGGTGAAATTGTAGGCGTAGATATCTTCTCCCAATATTTGAGGTAGTAGGTCATGTCCAAAGCTGGAGCCAGGTTTCTGGAGCACCTCTCTTAAGAAGTCGATTTCAAACAGATAAATCCCCATGGAGGCCAGGCACATGTTGCTGTTGGGCATGGTCTGGGGTGCGACCGGCTTTTCCTGGAAACCGACAATTTTATCATCTCGATTTACTTCTAATACTCCTAAGGTGCTGGCCGCCTCCTGGGGGGTGGTCTCAAAGGCCGCCACCGTAAGTTTGCTTTTCTGGTCTAAGTGGTAGACGATTAACTGGCGGAAATCCATCTTGTAGATGTGGTCCCCCCCTAGAATCAACAGTCTCTCCTCCAGTTCCTCATCTAAGAGATAAAGGTTTTTTCTGACCGCATCCGCGTCCCCAAAATAGGCGTCATCCTCGGCTCTGAGCTGGACCGCCTCAGCATAGATGTATTCATTGATGCCGGGGCTGGAGATGTCCCATTTGGTCTGAATGTATCTGATTAAGGAGCGGGGGACGTAGTAGACCAAGACGTTGACTTTTCTGAGACCAGAGTAAATGCAGCTGCTTAAGGCGCAGTCCACTATCCGGCGGTTGCCGGCAAAGGGGACCGCTGGCTTGGCTCTATTTTTGGTTAAGGGATAGAGCCGGCTTCCTTTTCCTCCGGCTACGATGAAAACGCGGGTATCTTCCATGTTTTAGGCCAAACTTTGCCGATTCCCCGACAAGCCATGATAGTTTAAGTATCGGCAGATTTCGAGCACTTCCGAAATCGGACTCACTAGCCAAGAATAATCGTTACAGACAATTAAACTAAGCCTTAGCTTTAGTTTTTATGGCCAGATGGTAAAGCCCAATATACTTTTGAGCGGAGCGCTCCCAGGAGAAATCCTGGCTCATCCCGGTCCTTTGCAAAACCTCCCACTTGGCTTTGTCACGGTATACTGTCAAAACCCTCTCTATCGTTTTCAAGAATTCCTCTGAGCTATACTCTTTGAAAGAGAAACCGGTCCCTCTGCCGTCAGCACTGTAATCCTGAATGGTATCAGCCAGTCCGCCGGTTGCGCGGACCACCGGAACGGTCCCATATTTTAAACTATAAAGCTGATTCAATCCACAGGGCTCATATCGAGAGGGCATCAGGAAAATATCACCACCGGCTTCGATTAGATGGGCCAGCCTTTCATCGAAGGTGATGAAAGCCCTGAGCCGGTCAGAAAATTTAATTTCCAGTTGCTTAAGCAATTTTTCATAACGAACGTCCCCGGTGCCCAGTATTACCAGAACCAGCTCTTTTTTAAGCAAGTCAGAGGCAATTTCCGCCAATAGGTCAAAACCTTTCTGGTCGGCTAATCTGCTGATCATCCCCAAAGCGGGCCAGTTTAGTTTCGGGACAGAAAATCGGCATTCTTTAAAGAGGGCTATTTTATTCTTGAGCTTATCTCCCAGCCTCCCGGAACCATACCGGGTTGGGATTAGCTTGTCCAACTCTGGTGACCACTCGGAATAATCTACTCCGTTGACAATTCCATATAAATCAGTCGAGCGCGCCTTTAAAGCTCCCTGCAAACCACAGCCATACTCTACGGTTTGAATCTCTTTGGCGTAGGTCTCGGAGACGGTGTTAATAAGGTCAGAATAGTGAATCCCGGTTTTGAGAAAATTGAGCTTCCCAAAGAATTCAAAAGGTGACATGGGGTAGTACAAATCCTGAGACAGAGCCAATTTGGAGAAGCTCTCTTTAGGAAAAACTCCCTGATAAGCCAAGTTGTGGATAGAGAAGAGGGTACCGGCTTTAGTGAAATGTGGGTCAGATTGATAAATGGTCTTGAAATAGGCGCAGACTAAGGCGGACTGCCACTCATTGCAGTGGATGACATCGGGCTTAAAATCTAAGGCTTTGAGGAACTCCAGAACAGCTCTGGAAAAAAGGATGAACCTCTCATCATTATCTTTATAATCTACTCCGGTCTTAGGGTCCCGATAGAGTTCCTGCCGGTCAAAATATGGAAGAGAATCTATAAGATAAATTTTGGATTTATTCCCTGGCAGGCTGTGCTCTTTCAGTTTGGCTTCGGCTTGCTTTTCCCCGATAGGAATCTGGACTGGTCTAAGTGAAGTGGGTTGGGGATTATATTCGCTTTGAACTACCCTGTAATTAGGCAAGAAAACCGCCACCTGATGACCCAGCTGGCTTAGGGCCTTGGATAGCGCTCCGACCACGTCGGCCAGGCCGCCGGTTTTGGCCAAGGGATAGAATTCGGGCGAGACTAAAGCTATGTTCAGCTTTGTGTTTGACATGTTACTCCCGGTATTGTTTAGCATACTATCTCATCTGTCAATTTGAAAGTCGTTTGGCTCTAATCCTAGATAATAGATGTTCGCCGATAAGGGAAGAGAAAAATATGAACTAGGACTTTTCTGATTTGCGAAGAGTGTAAGAGAGAAAAAATCAGGCAGAGTTTTTCTTATTACAGCAGGTCTCTTTTAAGACTTGGGCCGCCTCCTCCGGGGAGACCGGATTGATGAAAAAGCCCGACCCCCATTCAAAACCGGCCACTCTGGTCAGGCGCGGCACAATCTCGAAATGCCAGTGGTAGAATTCCTCACAGTTATTCTGCAGAGGGGCAGTGTGAATGATAAAGTTATAGGGAGGGAGATTCAGGGCTTTGTGCAAACACATCAAAGTCTCCTTTAGAATCTGAGCCAGAGCCTGAACTCCCTCCTTTTTCAGGGCGGCAAAATCAGAGGCATGAAATTTCGGTAAAATCCAAGTTTCAAATGGAAAACAGGGAGCATAAGGCTCCAGGGTGACAAAGAGCTCGTTTTGCATCACTATCCGCTCACCACCTTTTGAATCCTGGCGGATGCCATCACAGAAGATACAGCGCTCTTTGTGGTGGAAGTAGTCTTTGGATCCCTGAAGTTCATTTTGCACCTGCAATGGTATTATGGGAGTGGCAATCAGTTGACTGTGGGTGTGCTCCAAAGAGGCTCCGGCTGCTTCTCCCTGATTCTTGAATATCAAAATATAGCGGAAACGCTTATCCTGCTTCAAGTCGATGGACCTACCCACAAAAACCCACAGGACGTCTTCTACCTCTTTATAACTCAGATCGGCCAGCTCCAGGTGGTGTTCCGGAGTCTCGATTATCACTTCATGGGCGCCAATCCCGTTCATCTTATCGAACATCCCCACACCCTCACGGTCTAATTCCCCCTCGATCTTCAAGGCCGGATACTTATTGGGAACCACCCGGACGCTCCAGCCCTGGGTATTAGACTGGCTTCCAGTGGGTCTAAAGGCAAAAATCTCCGGGGGAGTCTGGTCCTCTTTGCCCGGGCAAAAAGGACACTTTTCCGAGTTCTGCTTAGGAGGCAAAGGAGGATAGTCCTTGGGTCTTTTACCCCTCTCGGTGGAAATAATCACCCAACGATCTATAATGGGATCTTTCCTTAGTTCAGGCATCTTCTCTCTACCACTATTGTCGGGAAAAATGCAACTTTCTTGTGTCCGGCAGAATCAAATAATATAGAGGCGTGGGAATGCATGTCAATCTAAGCATTTCCCAGGCGGGCTGAGAGGGTTTGGTCAAGATGCATTCGTTAGGTTGGTGAGATCACCCGCCAAACCACTTGATAAATCTGGCCCTCTCGAACTCTCTTTTACCTCTCAACCCATCTTCTGAGGCTGGGTTCAAAACGATTCGAGGTCCCTCTTCTGCTAGTAAGTCTGCCTCTGCGGGAGCGGCCCGATCGTATCCAGTATCAATGTAACATACACCTTTTCCGGAGTATTGACTGTCTTTGTTACCTCCCAACTCAGCGATTATATTCTTGGCTGCCACGATACCCTGAGCCTCTGCAAATACTCCTGCCTTGGGGTGTGGATTTCCGTTGGGAAGTCTCAAGGAGGCAACGTCACCGACCGTGTAGACGTTAGGGACGGAAGTTCTCAAAGTCAAAAGGTCTACCGGAACGAATCCGGCCTCATTAGCCAGGCCGGAATCCAACACGACTCTGGGAGCTCGGTGGGGGGGCATGGCGGCCAGAATTTCGTAATCCTGTCCGGATCCATTCTCGTAAGAGACGATCCGTTTGATCCCATCAATTCTAACTGGCTTATGTCCGGGTAAGAATTTAATCCCTCTTTCGGTTAGCATCGACACAACTGCCTCACCAACCTCCTTGCCTGCCACCGGCATGGGCTGAGGTTCTGGGGTGGTAACCAGAAGCTTGACCTTTTCTCTTACTTTTCTTTGGCGCAGTACTTCGTCCATAAGAAAGGCATACTCGTATGGTGCCGGCGGACACTTGAATGGGGTTGACGCGACCGCGATTGTAACGGTTCCCTGATTTACTCTTGCTAAGGCTGCTTTAAGCTGTAAGACTGACTGAAGTTCACACAAGTTATAGGCGTTTTCTTTGAGCCCGGTAATCAATTCCGGAATCAGCTCTGCCCCCAATGCAATAACCAGGTAATCGTATTTCAACTTTGTTGATTTTGTATAAACGCAGTTCCCGGCTGTGGCAATATGGGTAACTTCATCCTGCCAGAATGTGAGATTGGAGAGTTTCAGATTTGTGTAAGCTCTTATTCCTTCTTCTGGCTTTCTCCTATTCATCATCACCCACTGCATGGAAAATCCCAAGTTGAAGTGGCTATTTTTGTCGACCAGAGTTACTTCCAAATCTCCATCGCGGGCAAAGGGCTCCAGTTCAGCTGCAGCCGCCAGACCGCCAAACCCCGCCCCCAAGATCAGGACTTTTTTTATAAGCAACTCTCTCTCATAGCTGCAAAACTATATAGGATTTTGGGATGACTGTGTCAACCGGACATTGTGCTCTTATGTTATAGTACTAAGGCGGTGAATCTTACCCGATTTCGGGAGCGAGCTGAGACCCAAACCGGCGGGCAATATCTTTGGTCAGAGAGCGCCAAGCCCTGCGGTCATAGACATAGCTTTGTTGGCAGACATGATGTACCGCAAACCCCTTTTTTAATATCTCCTGGTACAATAGAAAGTCGGACCCATAATTGACATCCGGCATGGGCCAGAGATGCTTCATTGCCTCTCTCCGCACAAACAGGGTCCCCTGCACTATACAATGGTCAAGGTGCACCAGCCGGGATGGGTTATTGATGTCCGGTACGTAGGGGTCCCCCAGAACCCTGGCCCGGCCAATCACCACCTCAGCTTCCGGGTGGGAATTGAAGTGCCGCAAATGGGCCATCAGATGATCCGGCTCATACCAATCATCTGCGTCCAGAAAAGTGATGATTTCTCCCCTAGTCTCAGTGAAACCTGCATTTCTGGCTTTATCCGCCCCCTGATGTTTTTGGCGAAGCAATTTGATCCGGGGATCTCCTACTGCCAATCGCTGAATTATGCTCTCAGAGCTGTCAATTGAGCCGTCGTCGATACACACCAATTCCCATTCCTGCAGAGTCTGCTCTTGCACTGATTGAACAGCCCTATCCAGGGTTTCTGCCCCGTTAAAAACCGGGAGAATTATACTTATGACAGACGGCATGTAGCCCTTCTCAAAGCTCCCCAGTTCCAGTTTAGCTGTCTTAGAATCTTTTGGTATAGAAGTGGCAGTAAGGCTGCTTGCCGGTTTTTTCGTAATAGTCCTGATGATAATCCTCCGCCGCCCAGAAGGCTTCGGCCTTTACCAGTCGGGTAGCCACTTCG
>Ga0154806_119_pt1 | contig 31924 bp, 27 predicted proteins | sample Rifle2008BG16ft_FD_105814 | JGI IMG/M metagenome (GOLD analysis project Ga0154806, IMG submission 105814) | candidate division Zixibacteria bacterium RBG_16_50_21
TGTATGAGACTGTCAGTTCCCGATAAATATGATGTCGAACACCTCAATCTGGAAAATACTAAAATGCTGATTAAGGAGATTAAGCCTAAAGTAGCTGTTTTGACTCATTTTGGAATGAGCATGGTAAAAGCAAAGCCCTGGGAGATTGCTAAGAAATTAGAACAGGAGCTGAAAACTAGGGTCATAGCGGCTTCGGACGGGATGACTTTGAATTTAGATGAAGTTCTATAGCAAGGAGTTCATGTGCCAGGTAAGAAATTGACTGACCAGTTAATTTATCAGTTGACGGACGAGCAGAGGCTGGCTTTGCAGGAGTTGGCCGAGATCGCGGCTAAAGAACTGATTCTGGCTGAGGAGATAACCGAGTTGACTGAGAATGTCCGGAAATCTCACCAGGAACTGGGATTCAAATCAAGCGAAAGACCAAGGAGTCTGTTCGAAGACCCGGAAATCGAAATCCTGATTAGTTCTAAAGCCAGATTTAAGATTGAAAACGTGCGGGAGCAGATCAAAAGGGCCCTAAAGAAAGCGATAGATGCCGGGCTGGGAGATTTGGAGATTGTGCAAAGACAGTCCAAGATCTACGGAGTCCCTTTGAGTACAGATTCGAAAGCCTGAAAGGTCTCTTCAGATATTCGATGTCTGCCTCCATTCAGATAGCTCGTTCATTGAGATTTCGTCCAGCTACAGCTTCTCGCTGGAAGGACATTGAGAATCTGTTTGGGAAAAACGGCGCCTGCTCCGGCTGCTGGTGCATGTGGTGGCGACAGTCTGCCAAGGAATTCAGGCAAAACAGCGGTGAGAAAAATAAAGAATTGTTGAGAAATCGAATAGATTCAGGAACTATCCCTGGAATCCTGGTTTACGATAAGAATGAGCCAATCGGTTGGTGTGCAGTCGAACCCAGAGAAAACTATCCCAGATTGGAGAAGTCTCGCAGTCTCAAACCGATAGACGACCTGCGGGTCTGGTCGATAGCTTGCTTCTACATAGCCAAGGACCACCGGCGCCAGAGAGTTTCCACCCGGCTGGTAGAGGCGGCGGTCGCTTTTGCCAAGAAAAAAGGGGCTAAGCTAATCGAGGGTTACCCCACTGTTTACAAGAACAAGGGATTGCCCGATTCCTGGGTCTGGACCGGCCTCTATTCCACTTTTAAAAGAGCAGGGTTCAAGGAGGTTCTAAGGAGATCCAAAAGCAGGCCCATCATGAGATATTCTCTTGATAAGAAGCACCGGTAGTGTATTTTAATGGTTTACCAGGAGAGATAAAATGAAAGGCATAGTGCTGGCGGGCGGACTGGGGACAAGACTTTTTCCCCTGACCAAGATCACCAATAAGCATCTTCTCCCCGTTTACGACCGCCCCATGATCTATTATCCGGTTCAGACGCTAGTCGATGCGGGTATTAAAGATATTTTGATTGTGACCGGCGGGAATAATGCCGGGGACTTTCTTCGGCTGCTGGGAAACGGGAGAGTTTTCGGCTTGAAACATCTCAACTACACTTACCAGGAAAAAGAGGGAGGCATTGCCGAGGCAGTGGGATTGGCGGAGGAATTCTCCGAAGGGGAAGGGGTCATAATTATCCTGGGGGACAACATCATCGGCCAGTCGATTCGTCCGGCGGTGGAAGATTTCAAGAGGCAAAAATCGGGCGCCAAAATCTTTCTGAAGAAAGTCAAAAACCCCCGGGAATACGGCGTGGCGCAGCTTAATGGAAATAGAGTAGTCGGCATAGAGGAAAAGCCCAAGCGGCCGAAATCTAATTTAGCGGTGATAGGACTGTACATGTATGACAGCCGGGTCTTCCGGATAGTCAAGACCCTAAAACCCTCAAAAAGGGGAGAGCTAGAGATTACCGACGTCAACAATGCCTATATCCACAAGAAAAACATGTCTTACTCGGTTTTGAAGGGGTTCTGGGCGGACGCGGGGGAGTCGATCGATGCCCTGTTGGAGACCAATCTTCAGGTGGCCAATTTAGTCCGGGCCGGGAGGTTCAAGAAATGATCGAGGGGGTAAAGATAAAGAAACTCAAGGTGATTCCGGATGAAAGAGGCCGGCTGATGGAGATTATGCGCTCGGATGATGAGTTTTTTTCAAAATTCGGCCAGCTTTATCTCACCAGCGCCTATCCCGGGGCGGTCAAGGCCTGGCACTACCACAAGAAGCAGACCGATAACTTTTGCGTGGTTAAGGGGATGATGAAAATCGTGATTTACGACGAGAGGGAGAACTCCCCCACCAAGGGGGAGGTCAATGAGTTTTTTATCGGCGAGCACAACCCCTGCATTCTGCAGATTCCCAGGCTCCTCTGGCACGGCTTCAAGTGTATCTCCGATACCGAGGCAATTTGCCTCAACTGCCCCACCGAAGTCTATAATTACCAAGAGCCGGATGAGTTCCGGGCCGACCCGCATAAAAGTCACATTCCCTACGACTGGTCGCGCAAGGACGGCTAAGTGAAGTTACTTGTCACCGGCGGCTGCGGCTTCATCGGCTCGAATTTTATCAAGTATATTCTCAAGAAATATCCGGACTATTCGGTGGTGAATCTGGATTTATTGACTTATGCCGGAAATTTGGAGAACCTCTCCGAGGTTGAGACCATTCCGAACTACAAGTTCGTCCGCGGCGACATCGCCGATTCAAAGCTGGTCGAGCAACTGATGCAGGAGGGGGTGGATGCGGTGGTGAATTTCGCGGCCGAATCACATGTTGATCGGAGTCTGTACGACCCCGGATCTTTTGTCCGCACCAATATCGTCGGGGTGCAGGTTTTGCTGGATGCGGTTTTGAAACTTAAGGTCGGAATGTTTCTGCAGATTTCTACCGATGAGGTCTACGGCTCGGTGGAAGATAATGTCAAGTTTGGCGAATCTTCCCCGTTAAATCCCTCCTCTCCCTATTCGGCCTCCAAGGCCAGCGCTGATTTACTGGCGCTCTCTTATTTCAAAACCTTCAAGGCTCCGGTCGTCATAACTCGAGGGACGAATAATTTCGGTCCCTATCAATTTCCGGAGAAGCTGACTCCTTTGTTTATTACCAATGCCCTGGAAGACAAACAGCTCCCTTTATACGGTGACGGGAAGCACATCCGGGACTGGCTGTTCGTGGAGGATCACTGTTCGGCTTTGGACGCTGCCCTGCACAGAGGGAATAAAGGAGAGATTTACAACATCTCCTCCCACAATGAGAAGACCAATAAGGAAATCACATGTCTGATACTGGAATTGCTCAAAAAACCGGAGAGTTTAATTAAGCATGTTCCCGATCGTCCGGCCCACGACCGGCACTATGCCTTGGACTCGGGCAAGATTGAAAAAGAATTAGGCTGGCGACCGAAATACACCTTTGCCGACGCCATGCGGGCTACGGCTGACTGGTATGGGGCCAACCGGTCCTGGTGGGAGAATGTGAAAAGCGGGGAGTATGTCCGCTACTACCAAAAACATTACTCCTCTTTAAGCCGGCCATAAAAAAAGAGCCGACTTGAAATCGGCTCCCTGACTGACTAACCAAAACTTCTTTTACTCCTTCTTTCTCTCCACCGTTTCCAGGGCCAGCATTATCTTGACTTCCTCTCCTAACAGCAGCCCTCCCTGATCCAGGGTGCGGTTCCAGGAAACCCCGTAGTCCTTACGGTTGAGCTTTAACTCCGCCTCAAAACCGGCCCGGGCGCCATTCTGTCCAGGTGCAATGCCCAGAATCTCAAAAGGAAAGGAAATCTGTTTGGTCGCGCCGCGCATGTTGAGGGTGCCGTGCAGGATGTGCTTTCCCCCCTCTTTGACTACCTTGGTGCTCTTGAAGTTAATCTCCGGGTATTTTTCCGCTTCAAAAAAGTCCGGGCTTTTCAGGTGTCCGTCTCTTTTCTCGTTATCCGTGTCGATGGAGGCAGTCTTGATGGTCACATTGACCGAAGAATTCTCAATTTTCAGGGAGTCATAGACCACGGTGCCGCTAAAGTCGGTGAATCTCCCCTTGACGTTGCTGACGATGTGCCGGATGCTGAATCCGACCGAAGAGTGGACCGGGTCGATCTCAAAAGTCTGGGCTTGGGTCAGGGCGAACGCAAACAGCAGGGGAATAATCGCTAAGATGCTTACCTTCCTCATTCCTGTGACTCCTTTGGGTTATTTTGGTTTCCGTCAGTACCTACTTTATGCTGTAATACGAGACAAAACCGAAAGTATTAGCTCTCTTAAGTTCAAAGTGAGCGGGTTGACTTGGCAGACCCGGCTTATATATTGGCGGTCACTCTATCGGGTTGGCGGCTAAGGCATTAGTGCCGGCCCGAATGAGAAACATTTTGCGCCTTTAGCTCAGTTGGTAGAGCAGCTGACTCTTAATCAGCGGGCCCCAGGTTCGAGTCCTGGAAGGCGCATTTTTTATTGCCCGGCTTCGGCCCACAGTAGCTCTTTCTTATTTTGAGTTAGAATTTGTAAGCCTTTATGTGAACATATGTTTAGGGAATTGTTTCACGTGAAACAATTTGGTTCGATCTGTCATTCTGAGCGACTTGTCCTGAGCGGAGTCGAAGGAAGCGAAGAATCTGCTTTGTCTTTTGTAGCGTCCGAGTTGGTCTCGGACGCTAACTGTTCTAGCGTCTTTAGGGATAGTATGAAATTGGGAGGTTAATGGTTAGAGCTTTCCATGTTAGCTTGACACTATGATGGAGCAAGAGTAGCTTTTAATTGTAAACATTAATATTTGAGCCACGCAAATGACTGCCACAAATGTGGTCAATCTTAGAAAAATAGAGCGAATGGCTTATCTTTCCCTAAAAAATGGTTTAAGATTACACGCAGATTCCATTTTACTTTACAACAACAAACGTTATCCAACTGCTTATTTCCTTTCTATCTTAGCACTAGAAGAAATAGGTAAGTTCTTTCTAATAGAGGATTTTTGGTGGCACTCCAAGGTTGATGGAAGAATGGAGGCGAAGTGGGAGCATAAGTTTATTGAATTAATATATTCCCACCGTCCAAAACAGAGTGTTTTTGCTTCTAATCTTTATGGTCCTCTGCCAAAGGCTACATTTGCGAGACAATTGCTAAGTGGAAGCGTAGAAAAGGCAAAACAAAATTCCGTCTATGTAGGCTTGCCTAGGTTTAAGAGAGTAATTAGTTTTAAAGGTAAAATTATTAACCCAATTAAGATCAAGCGGTCCAAGGCAAAACGGCAGATAACGAGTGTAAACGACAAGATTCTGGAATTTATTCTCAGTGTGGCCAAAGATGTTTGGATGGTCGAAACTGAATTAACACGACAAATGATTAACGTGACTCTTTATAACAAAATTAGAAAAAAGTGGGCACCTGTTAGCCCAAAAACAAGTCGTAGATTAATAAGATTGAATAAGTTGTGAGTTCTGTAAGTATCTATTGAAGTGAGCTAGTAGCCCCACCTCGCCCTAAAGGTCAGTTACAAGCCCAGGCTGGGGACAACCTGGGTCTACGGGTTCGCATTCCTCGCAATCAACACCGGAATAGCAATCCGATGCCGGACCTCATCCGCCGTAGCCCCGTAGACAAAATCTTTCCAGGTTCTGTGCCCGTGCCCACCCAATACCAAAAGATCAGCCTTACTCTCTTTCACCAGCTCCACCAGTTCCCTCACCGAACTTCCATAGCCCAGCTTTATTTCCACACTCCTCCCCTTGTCTCTTAAGAGCTGGGCGTACTTTTCTAATCTCTCTGAGTCGGTTAAAGTCTCAACGTCCTGAATTTCTGCTCCCATGGTCTTGGCCCCGGCGCTTTCTACTACGTGGAGCAAAATTAAAGTACTGTCACTAGGCGATACGGCTAAGCCATGACTTAAAACGGTCTGGTCCATCTTACTGAAATCTAAACCCAGAGCCACACGCCTATAGGGGACGGTTTCTTCCACTTTCTGAGGGAGGGGAGCTTTGTGGATTCCGCTTGCCGGGGGAGCCGCGGCCGGCCTTAGTTTGGGCCAGAGGGCTTGCAGCCAGGGCTTGAAGGTGATGTACATCAAAAAGGAAATCAGGGTGACAGAGAGGGGAACAACGGTCAAATACAAAATAGTTGCTCCCTCACCTGCGCTTGCAAACCATCCGCTCAATTGATCAAATACCAACTTAATGTTAAGAGAGGCAATGATGCTGGCGGTCATCCAGGCCAGGATTTTCACCCAAACCGGAATGACGTGGATCCCCATTTTGACCTTATCGCTGACAAAATGAATCAGGGGAATAATGGCAAACGATAGTTGCAGGCTCAAAATTACCTGACTGAGGATAAGCAAGCTCCCGGTTGCCCCCTCTCCGGCATAGGTGATGGTAATTAAAGCCGGAATGATGGCGAATAGCCTGGTGATTAATCTTCGCAGCCAGGGGCGGATACGGATATTAAGAAATCCCTCCATTACAATTTGTCCTGCCAATGTTCCGGTGATGGTCGAGCTCTGGCCGGAAGCGAGTAATGCCACGGCAAAAAGAATCGGGGCTAGAGTAGTCCCCACCAGAGGCGCTAATAAGGCGTGAGCATCGACAATGTCGGCTACTTCGGTATACCCGGCTTGAAAAAAGACCGCGGCTGACATTACCAGAATGGCTGAGTTGACGAAGAAGGCTAAGTTTAAGGCCACGACAGAATCGATGATATTAAACTTAATAGCTTCTTTAATACCTGCCGGAGTCCTCTCAATCTTTCTGGACTGCACCAAAGCGGAGTGCAAATAGAGATTGTGGGGCATGACGGTCGCCCCTAAAATGCCTAAAGCGATGTACAGAGCTTCATTACCCGGCAGGCGGGGAATAAACCCGGACAAGATCCCCTTCCACTCCGGCCCTGAGAAAACGATCTCGGCTGCAAAGCAGAATCCGATGGTGGAAACCAGCATGATGATGAAGGCTTCCATTTTGCGGATGCCCAATTGATGTAAAAACAAGATCAGAATGGTGTCCAAGGCCGTAATGATCACTCCGTAAGCCAGCGGAATCCCAAACAATAACTTTAGCCCAATGGCGGCACCGAGTACTTCAGCCAAATCGCAGGCGGCAATGGCGATCTCGCACAGAAACCAAAGGATATAGCCGCTGAACCGTCCGTAATATTCTCGGGAGGCCTGGGCTAAATCCCTTCTACTGACAACTCCCATCCGAGCAGATAAACTCTGCAAGAGCACCGCCATGGCATTGGACATCAAAAGCACCCAGATCAGGGTGTAGCCAAACTTGCTTCCGCCGGCTATGTCTGTGGCCCAGTTGCCGGGGTCCATGTAACCCACGCTGACCATGTAGGCCGGCCCGGCAAAAGCAAACAGCCTTCTTATAAAGCTGGGATGACTGGGTATCTGGACTGTCTCGTGGACTTCAGAAAGAGATACCCGCTCTTCCGTTCCGGTTCTGTTCATCTATAGTTTCTCCACAAGAATCTGGTCGGTCAGGCCTCTGCCCAGATGATGCTGTTTCTTGCCGATCTTTACCGAAATAGGTCCCTCAAAAGGGGCTTTCTCGGTTACAACTATAACTATGTCAGGCTGAATTCCTATCTGGGCTAAATAGCGCAATTTTTCCGGGTCCCGGTCGCTGACCTGCTTTACGGTGACCTTCTCCCCGATTTTAATAGAGGAAAGAGAAGATAAGTTTCTTTTCTGAATCTTGCCATTCTTAGCCGGGATGGGGGCTCCGTGCGGGTCAGAGGTGGGCTGGCCTAAAATTTCGACCATTTTTTGCTCGAACTCCTCGGAAATGAAGTGCTCTAACTTCTCGGCCTCCTGATGGACTTTATCCCAGCTGTAGCCCATGGCCTTGGCCAGGTAGAGTTCCAAGAGCCGGTGATGGCGAATTATCTCCAGGGCTATTTTCCGTCCAGCGGCTGTGAGTTTTACTCCCTGATAGGGGGTGTAGCTGATTAGCCTAATCTCAGCCAGTTTCTTTAACATTCCGGTTACAGATGGTTGACTTACCCTGAGTCTGGCGGCAATGGCGTTGGTGGAAGCGATTTGCCCGGTCTCGCTGATTTTGTAGATGACTTTGAGGTAGTCTTGAATGGCCTGGGTTATCATATGGTCTTATCGGTTCGGGTTAAGTATACGAAAAAGTTAGCCTAAGGCAATAAAAAAATTAGGTTAGCCTAAACACCTCTAAGTCAGGCCAATGAATGGATTTCAAGAGACCCATGTCCTTGACAACCCCTTCGTATCTAATATCATAGTAAAGTTATGCATTGGTCCCATATCCGCAACTTCTGCATCATAGCCCACATCGACCACGGTAAATCCACCCTGGCCGATAGGCTGTTGGAGAAGACCAAGACTATCCCCCAGAAGCATATGCAGGATCAGGTCTTAGACAATATGGACTTGGAAAGAGAAAGGGGAATCACGATTAAAGCCCATGCCGTCAGGATGAATTACACTGCCCAGGACGGACAGCATTACGTTTTGAACCTGATCGATACTCCCGGCCACGTTGATTTTACCTACGAAGTCAGCCGCAGTTTAGCCGCCTGCGAAGGGGCCTTACTTCTGGTAGATGCTTCTCAGGGAGTCGAGGCCCAGACCATTTCCAACCTCTATCTGGCTCTGGAAAACAATCTCGCCCTGATTCCGGTCATTAATAAGATTGATTTAACCGGAGCTCAAGTGGAACAATCTAAGAAGCAGCTGAACGAGATTCTAGGGGCTGAAGATGAAGAGATTCTTCTGGCTTCTGCCAAAGAAGGGATTGGCATCGATGAAATTTTAGAAGCAATAGTGCGGAGAATCCCTCCCCCTTCCGGCAAGAAGACCGAGTCTTTGCAAGCCATGATCTTTGATTCCTATTTTGACCAGTACCGGGGAGCGGTGGCTCTGGTGAGGGTTAAACAAGGAGAGATTAAAAAAGGGGATAAGATCAAATTCTTTTCCACCGGCAAAGACTTTGAGGTGGATGAAGTCGGTTATCTCAGGCTGAAGCTGGTGCCGGCGGAAAAGCTCTCACCGGGTGAAGTCGGCTACCTAATGGCCAATCTTAAGAATGTCTCCGATACCCGGGTCGGGGACACCATCACTAGTGCCGTCAATCCGGTCTGGGAACCTCTTCCCGGCTTCAAGAACATCAAGCCGATGGTTTTCTCCGGGTTGTACCCCATCAATGCCGACAACTACCAGGATTTGCGGGAGGCTATGGAGAAACTAAAGCTGAATGACTCGGCTCTGGCATTTGAGCCGGAGAGTTCCAACGCCCTGGGATTCGGTTTTCGCTGTGGATTTTTAGGGCTTCTGCACATGGAAATTGTACAGGAAAGGCTGCACCGGGAATATGACTTAAGCCTGATAGCTACGGTTCCCAACGTAGAGTACCGAGTCACCAAAACTGAGGGAGAGATCATTTGGGTAGAAAATCCGGCCCTATTGCCCACTCCGGATAAGTTGGAAAAGATTGAAGAGCCATTCGTGGACGTCAACATCATTTCTCCCACCGATTTCATCGGCAACATCATGAAATTGTGTCAGGACAGGCGGGGAGTTTACAAGACTACCGAATACGTGGATAAAACCAGAGCCAGTTTACGCTACGAAGTCCCTCTCTCGGAAATCATCTTTGATTTCTACGACAAGCTGAAATCCACCACCAAGGGATATGCTTCGCTAGATTATGACTTTCTGGATTACCGGGAGTCGGATTTAGTCAAGCTGGATATCCTCATAAATGGCGACCCGGTGGATGCCCTTTCGGCCATCGTTCACCGGGAAAAGGCCTACCACTGGGGCAAAAGCCTGTGCAGCAAACTGAGGGAACTGATCCCCCGGCAGCTTTTTGAGGTGGCCATCCAGGCCGCCATCGGCAACCGGGTCATCGCCCGGGAAAACGTATCTGCTCTCAAAAAGAATGTAACCGCCAAATGCTACGGGGGTGACATCACCCGCAAGCGCAAACTATGGGAAAAACAGAAAGAGGGGAAAAAGAGGATGAAACAGATCGGGGTGGTGGAGATTCCCCAGGAGGCCTTTTTGGCGGTTTTGAAGGTGGAGCGCTGAGCTTTCGTAAACTTTTTCGGGTACTAGCCGATAAACTCAACTGTACCGTCATTGCATCATGGCCTATTCTAAAAAAGAGCGAAAGGTATCCGGCAAGCTGAAAGTCTATCTGGAGGTGGCGGTTTTGGCCCTTCTGATAGCCTTTCTATTGCGTACTTACGTGGTCCAGGCTTACCGGATTCCCTCCGGCTCAATGGAAGATACCCTTTTTGCTGGAGACTTTGTCTTGGTTTACAAACTGGCCTACCGGCTGGGAGAGGAGCCTAAGTCAGGGGACGTAATCGTTTTTAGATACCCCCTAAACCCGTCCAAGACTTATATTAAACGGTTGATTGCCGGACCGGGCCAGACAGTCCAGATAGCCGACAAGCAGGTTTACCTTAACGATAAACCAATGGCGGACCCCCTAACGGTGAAATACTCCGATAAGCAGGTCTTCCCCTTCGCCCTGTCTAACCGGGACAACTTCGGTCCCTTACAGGTTCCTCCGGATCAGTACCTTGTCTTGGGGGACAACCGGGACAACAGCCAGGACAGCCGGGAATGGGGCTTCGTGGAAAAAGAGCAACTGGTTGGAAAGGCGCTGTTTGTCTACTGGTCCTGGCGGCCTGACCCGGATGCCCCCAAGTGGGAATCACCCTATGTAATTCCATTTTTCCAGTTTTTAGTATACTATCTCACCGGCTGGCCCGGCCATATCCGCTGGGACCGAATCGGTTCGGCCTTGAACTAAAGCATAATCAGCCCCAACAACTTGAGTATAGGGATATACTTAAGCTTTCCTTTCTCAAAAAGTCCGGCTAAGGGTCTGGAATGGGGCAGGTTTCAATTTCAGAGAAGGTTAGTCAAGTCCTACCTGGATTCTCTGAGACAGGAATTACTCTCAAACCAATTCTCTGGCAGCTCAGTCAGAACGGTATTGCTGGGTGCGGGAGAGTGGTCATACGTTCGGCCTGAAGAACTTACCAAGCTCGTCTCCACCCTGAAGGGAGAATTCGGTTTTTCAAGAGGGTATGAATTTACGATTGAGACAAGCTATAAGCAGATAGGCCCAGAGATATTACTCGCCTGGGAGGAGTTGGGGGTCAACAGGTTAAGTTTCAATCTGCTAGAGGTTGAACTAAATCAGTTGAAGAAAGTTGTCTCTCTTGCGAGAGCCAAAGGGTTTGAAAACCTCAATCTTGATCTCCACTTTGGCCGACCCGGCCAATCTCTTTTGGCCTGGCAGAAAGACCTAAGAGCTTTGACTTCCCTTTTGCCAACTCATTTTTCAGTTTATAGCTTTGGTTCGAGCAGCACCAGACAGAATCTGAGAAAAGAAATCTATCTCTGGACCGCAAACTACTTGGAGAAGAACGGGTACAAGCACTACGAGGTCTGTCACTTCGCCAGGCCCGGTTTTGAATGCCGACAGAACCAGCACTACTGGCAGAGAAAGAACTTTTTAGGTTTCGGAGCCGGGGCGGCCTCTCTATGGGGAGATTGTCGCTGGCGCAATTCCTTTAACCCGGCCAAATATGCCGGACTGATCAAATCCAAAAAGAGAGCTGTAACCCAAAAATATAAGATTAGCCTGCCCCAACAAAAGGCCGAGACGATCTATTATTCCCTCAGGCAAGCCCGGGGACTAGATCTCACCCGCCCTCAGGCCGGATTTGGGGATCAAAGTGGGCTATTGAAGTCAAAAACGGTTCACCAGCTGACGGAGAGAGGATACCTAAACTTAAGGGGCTCAAGGTTAAGTCTGACTAAAGAAGGTTTTTTAAAGGCCGATGAGATAATAGTTAAGTTGATACAAGCAAAAAACTTCTTGACTGAAACTTAAGAAAAGTGATAAATATATTTAACAGCCAAATCACAAGGAGGTGAGCTTTCCAGATACCTTTCCATACTAGATTAAACCCTTAAACTCTATTCCCTTAAAAAGGAGGGGGAAATGAACAGAGTTTGCAACAGCTTTATTGTTTTAGCTCTTCTTTTTGCAGTACTGTTAACCGTGCCGGCCCAGGCAGCCTGGAACACAGCCCAGGGTAATTTCCAGCGCACCGGCTACAACCCGGCCAGCACCATCGACCCTACCCGCCTTACCAAGGCATGGACTTATCTACACCCCACCCACGGTGCCATGTTGTGCGACCCGGTAGAGTACAATGGCCGGGTGTTTGCGGCCTTTGGTTCTTTTAGCGCCTTCCCGGACGAATGGCAGGCTTTTGATATCAACACCGGCGCCTGGCTGTGGACCAACCAGTCAACTTCCACGGCTGGCAATAACCGAAGCACCCCGGCCGCGGTGACCATCGGCGGGACTGACTACCTCTACGTCGCCAGAGGATCCTCAGGCGGATCGGCCGGAATCAGATGCATCAACGCTGCCACCGGAGTGACGGTTTTCAACGGCTCTTCCGGGGGACAGAGAATCAGATATTCACGCCCGGCGCTGGCTGATACCAATGCCGACGACACTCTTGACATTGTAGTGGCCGGAACCGAAGGTGGAACCCTGATTGCCTGGGATGCCTTGACCGGCGCACAGGCCTGGTCAACCGAGCTGGACGCCGGATATTGGATTATGTTCGGCCCCTCAACCTCTAGTGATGGGAAAGTCATTTATTGCGGAACCTGGAATAATCCAGCCCTAGGAGACGGCCATGGCCGGGTGCACGCAGTCGATGCCACCAGCGGAGCAATTTTGGGCACATTCGACCCCTTGATAGACGGTGCCTATGAAGACGAAGGCTATACTGCTCCCATTATTTACATCGATGACAGTGCCGTCGTAGCCACTGGCTATGGAGTAAACGGTATAAGCGGGAGAGTTTCAATTCTGGATCGCAACTGCGGTCTCTTGGGCCAGGGTTCGGTTGATATGCGGGCCATGTTTGCCGCCTCGGCAGTATACCCTGACCAACTCTCGGCCGACACGATTATTATTTCTCCGACCGAGGGAGGCTTCTTTGCTTTCGCGGTGGGGATTGTAGCCCGGAGCAGAGATATTCCCAGCATGAGGGCTGGGACAGGAGGTTTTCGCTACAACTTTTTTGCCTGCACTGATGCGGCCTATCTGCCCGAATCCCCCATCTCGGTTGCCAACAGCCCGGATACCCACGGGGTTGCGGTAATGAACACCGATGTTCCGGATGCCAAGATGTACGTTTTCCCGGCGGTATCCAAGACCGGCACGACTAACCTGCCTTACTGGACCAAATCCTTTGGCCTTTCTGCCACTTTTTTGCAGGAGAGCGGAAACGCCATGGTGGATGGAGTCAACGACTCCAGTATCGTGATGGTGACCCAGGAAGGCTACGGATTACTCCATGCCTTCCGAAACTCAACCATCCCCAGAGCCAGATGGGCCGACGCCACAGGTTGTTTCGCAACACTCAACATGAATGTTCCCTTTGCCTTTAACGGGACCAGCACCGATACGGTTGTCTTCTACAGCATTGGGGATGCAGCCGGCTCTTACACCGTAGCCGGGGAATCAGTACTGGTGGCCGGAGAAGTCCAGAAGGCCGTTTCCAACCTCAAGATCAAATACACCGATGCCAACCCATCGCGCAGGGAGTTTGCGGAGCGTTATGCCGACGCTTTGACCACTACCGGCAAGGACTTTTTCATGTCCAAGCAATTATCTGCTGCACGCCGGATTCTACTCTCGGATCAATTTCCACAACTTCCGGAGAAATCGGTCTATGCCAACAAACTCAGAGAAACAGCAGTTCCATCAGGTATCAGCGCCCCTCCCAGCTGGTTGACGGTGAATGACCTGACCGGAGGAGGACCCGTTGCCGCAGGTGACAGCGCCTTAATAGAGGTAATTGTCAACTCAGCCTCTTTGGGCCTGGGTACTTACAATGCAGAGTTGCACCTGACCGTAGCCCCGGATGAGCCGGATCCCGACCTCTACGGAGGGACAGACGTGGTGCTGCCGATTTCATTCGTAGTAGGTTTTGTGGCGGAGGAGTTAGTCATATCTACTCCCACGGTGGATAAGTTAATCACTAACTATTCTGCCTTGGGCAACGACGCGGGCATCGATAATTTTGTCTATAACGGTACTAACCAGCTTTTCGACGGAACCATCATCATCGGCAACAGCCCCACTACTCTGGCCATGGATGTTTTTGCCCATGTTCAGGCCGGTATCATACCGGATACCAGCATCGGGGTGACTGATCTGACCGACAGCCTGATAACCTACACCCGCTATATTGACAACATAGGTCTGGGAGTCAGAGTAGCGCAAACCACCAAGACCTTTATTGATCCGGAAAAGGCCGGGTTTGTTCTCTACCGGCTGGACATCACCAACATTGCTGATTCTTTGATTCCCAATTTTGCGGTAGGTATTTACAGCGACTGGGACGTGGGAAATTCTGCCACTAACCAGGGTGACATGGATACCGTCTATAAGGTGTTCTACGAGTTCGACGTAGCCAATCCAAATCTGCGCTTTGGATTCATGAGCATTCCTTTCAACACCGGAGTTAAGGGATATGAACTGTTGGACAATAATGTCTATGTCTATCCCACTTCTGATTTGGTAAATGACTCAGTTTGGGCTATCATGAACAGGGGCACTTTCTCAACCACCGGGGCTGGCGCTCCGGACGACCACTGTATGCTGTTGACCTTCTCCCTGGCTGATTTGGATTCGGGTGCCACTCGGACAGAAGAGTTCGCCCTGTTCGGCTACGACAGCACTTTGGTGACGACCGACAGTCTGGCCAATTTAATTAACGGAACCGCAACCGCGGTGCGGGAGAGAAACAGCCAGACCGCCCAGTTGCCCAAGAGCTTCGAGCTGAACCAGAACTTCCCTAACCCGTTCAACGCCAACACCCAGATTAGATTCGCGGTGCCCAAGGCTTCCCACGTCAGGCTGGATGTTTTTGACATCCTCGGCCGCAAAGTGAAGACCTTAGTGAACGAGAATCTGACCGCAGGTTATAAACAGGTAATCTGGGACGGGACCAACCAGAATGGGGATGAGGTAGCTTCCGGCGTATATTTCTACCGGATTAAGTCGGTTGACTTTGCCACGACTAAGAAAATGGTACTGTTGAAGTAACTAATTCAGAGACGATTACGAACACAGAAGAGGCGGGTGAAATCCCGCCTCTTTATTATTTCTTCGACCAATCCAGAGGCCCGCTCTCAAATCTTTTCTTAAGATTCTTTAGCACATTATCCCAGGCCCGGTCAAAATATTCATACAGCTTATCCCGGTTCTCTCCCTTTCCCCATCCTAATTGGGCAAAAGAGACTTTTACTTGTCCGGGCTTAACTTTTTCAAAGTGCATAATGACCTGGGTATGTCGTTGCCTGAGTTCCCCAAAATCCGGCGGGGCGTTCCATTCAAAGGAAAGCATTTTCTTTGGGAGAAAACTCAAAATCCGGCAATCCTCCGAACCTCGCAGTCCATAAGGCTGGTCCAAAAGAAAATAGATTTCGTAAACACCGCCCAGTTTTAACTCCACCTTTGCCGCTGATGAAAAGAAGGTCTTGACTCCTTCGCTAGTGGTCCAGGCTTCCCAAGCTTGGTCTAAATTGGCTGGAACGGTGATTTCTTTGTGCCTAATTCTATCTGATGGGTCGTCGGAGTAGCGGTTGTTAGATTGGACCTCTGGATTTGTCACCTTTTCCTCCTAAAGGATTAGACTATATAAAGGTGAATTACCTGTCAAGCTATCAGGTGGTTCCGTTTAGCCTTGCCCTGGGCTTGCAGGCTGACTATGTTAAGTGCGATCATTAAACCCAAATATGGATCTGTTCGAGAAGAAAAAGGGTAAGACCTTCGACAAATCCGCTCCTTTGGCAGACCGGATGCGCCCTACTGCTTTGGCCGAGTTTGTGGGGCAGGCCCATCTCATCGGGGAGGGGTCGGTTTTGCGCAAGGCAGTTTTGGAGGACAGAGCCCCCTCTATGATCCTATGGGGCCCTCCAGGAAGCGGCAAGACTACTTTGGCACACGTTATTGCCCAGGCCTCCGATTCGAATTTTGTATTCTTCTCTGCGGTTACTTCCGGGGTCAAAGAGGTCAAGGAGGTCATAGCCCGGGCCAGAAAAGACAGAGAATTCTATCACAAGAGAACTATTTTGTTCATCGATGAGATTCACCGCTTCAATAAGGCCCAGCAGGATGCTTTTCTGCCCCACGTCGAGGATGGCACAATCACTTTGATCGGCGCTACAACCGAGAATCCCTCTTTTGAAGTGGTCTCTCCATTGTTGTCCCGCTGCAAGGTGTATGTTTTGCATCAGCTCACTGTCGAAGAAATAGCTGTTATCCTCAGACGAGCCTTAGAGGATCAAGAAAGAGGATTGGGAAAAACACCCGTGCTGATAGAGCCAAAGGCTCTGGATTACATTGCCCAGATGTCCAATGGGGATGCTAGAATTGCTCTAATGACGTTAGAGATTGCAGCTTCGATCAGCGCCGCGGATAAATCGGGAAAAAGAAAAGTGAACTTAAAACAGATCGAAGAAGTGACGATGAAGAAGGCTTTGGTATACGATAAGGCGGGTGAAGAGCATTACAATGTCATTTCTGCTTTCATTAAGTCTCTGCGGGGCTCGGACCCGGATGCGGCATTGTACTGGATGTTTCGTATGTTGGAAGCCGGGGAAGATCCGATTTACATTGCCAGAAGAATGGTAATCTTGGCCTCCGAAGATATCGGCAATGCCGATCCGCAGGCTCTGCAAGTAGCTGTGGCCGCCAAGGAAGCCGTGGAATTCATCGGCCTGCCGGAAGGGACCTTTGCCCTTTCTCAAGCGGCTATTTTTCTGGCTACCGCACCCAAGAGTAATGCCATCTACCAGGCCATGAACAAGGTGAAACAGGACATAAAACAAACTCTGAATCTGCCAGTTCCTCTGCATTTGAGAAACGCCCCTACCCCTCTTATGGAGAAACTCGGGTATGCCAAGAACTACCAGTACCCCCACGATTTCCCCGGCCATTTTGTTTCGGAAACTTACCTACCAGAGTCCTTAAAACAGCGTAAATACTATATTCCGACCGAGCAGGGTTTTGAGACCGAGATTAAGAAGAGAATCCAGATTTTAGAGAAGATTAAAGAACAAACCCGGACTTCAAAGGGTAAAAAGAATAAAGACAAATGAAAAAGGGTAAGTTCATAGTACTATTGGCATTAGCAGCAATCACCTCCCTCTCGGCAGAGTTAGCCTCGGCTCAGAAGATTTTGATTTACATGGACTCGCAGCAGGCTGACCATCTGCGGGCCTATGGCGTTGCCTACTGGACTCTTGAGCAGGGGCAAAAAGTGGAGTGGCTCTTAAATCACCGGGGGGGCTCTTTTCTGACTAATTATAATCCGGCACTGGAAGACCGCTGTAATCTGCAGGGAGTTAGTTACTCGGTCATAGATTTGGCTGCTGCCGGCGCCATTTATCAGGAAATCGAGGAAAACAATATGGAGGTAGTGGTCCTGGAAAAGACTCCCAAGGTCGGGGTCTATGTCCCACCTAACAAAGAGCCCTGGGATGATGCGGTCCGCCTGGCTTTAGAATATGCAGAGATCCCTTATCAGACCGTCTGGGACGAGGAGGTTCTAAAAGGAGAAATTTATAAGTTTGACTGGCTGCACCTGCACCACGAAGACTTTACCGGTCAATATGGGAAATTTTATTCTGCCTTCCGCACCGCCCCCTGGTATCAGGAGGAAGTGGCTATGAACGAAGCTTTGGCGGCCAAGCTCGGTTTTAGCAAGGTCTCGGAGATGAAGAAAAACGTCTCCCGGATATTGAAGAATTACGTAGGCCAGGGAGGATTTTTATTTGCAGTCTGCTCGGCTCCGGAGACGATAGACATGGCTTTGGCAGCGGAGATTGACGACATTGTACCCACTGAGTTGGATGGAGACCCGGTTGATCCCGATTGTCAGACCAAGCTGGACTACACCAAGACCTTGGCTTTTACAAATTTCACTGTTTCTGTGCTGGCTATGGACCACAGCCATTCCAGCATAGATAATGAGCCGGAAGAACGGATGATCTACGGGCTTGACCCGGGCAATGATTATTTTTCGCTGTTTGAGTTTTCGGCCAAGCTGGACCCGGTCCCGACCATGTTGGTTCAGAATCACGCCAACGTAATCAAAGGGTTTATGGGGCTGACTACTGGTTTTAAGAAATCACAGGTCAAGAAATATGTCACTATTCTGGGGGAAACTAAGGGTATCGATGAAGTAAAATATCTGCACGGCAATTACGGTCGGGGCACATTCACTTTCTTGGGGGGACATGACCCGGAAGATTATCAACATGCGGTCGGTGATCCCCCCACCGATTTGCGTCTGCACAAAAATTCCCCCGGCTACCGCCTGATTCTCAACAACGTCTTGTTCCCGGCGGCTCAGAAGAAGGAAAGAAAGACCTAGTCGGCCTAACCACTTGCCCGGGCTTAAATTATACGACCTGGAGGGTAAACTTTTTAGCTTGACAAATCAGGCTCTTTCCGCATATTGCATGTCTTAAACCTAACGGAAAAACTATGAAACTAGAAATCAAGCCGTCTGGAGATGCAACCGTTTTAGAGCTCTCCGGTGACGTCACCGATGTCTCCGACTCCGGCCTGATGCGGGAGACGGTCCACAAACTGGCCGAACAGGGTAAAACTAAAGTAGTGGCCGATCTGGGAAACGTTGGGTTGATGAACTCCTTGGGCATCGGCATGCTCATCGCCTCTTACACTACCCTGAAAAACAAAGCGGGGGACTTAAAGCTGGCCAACATCACCGACCGGATTAAATCGCTTCTGGTAATCACCCGGCTCTTGACCGTCTTCGACTGCTACGATTCGGTCAATGAAGCGGTGCGCAGTTTCAAGAAATGAAACGGAGTTAAAATGAAGCTATCCACTCGTGAGGTGCAGGATTTGGTAGTTCTGGAGCCAAAAGGTAAGATCATGGGGGGCCCGGACGCCACTTTGCTGCACGACCAACTGCATGAGTACATCAAGCAGGGGAAAAAGAAAGTCATCATCGATTTGTCCAAGGTAGATTGGATGAACTCCACCGGCCTGGGGATTCTGATTTCGGCCTTGACCACCCTCAAGAATAATCAGGGGGAATTAAAGCTGGCCAACGTCACCGATAAGATCCAGTCACTTCTCACCATCACCAAGCTGGTGACGGTATTTGAATCTTACGACTCTTTGGATCAGGCCGTGGCCAGTTTTAAATAACTGGCCGCCTTGTTCTGACGTTTAATAGAAGGTAGGCTGCAACCTACCTTTTTTAGTCCGGAATGGAAAAACCCCTTAAAGAAGACAACCGCATCACCATCCCCTCCTCTCTGAATTACTTAAGAGAGGTGGATGAGTTTGTGGAGCAGAAACTGAAAGAAGAGGGGGTGGATTCAGGCCTGGTCACCGACATCGCCATCTCGGTGACCGAAGTAGTCACCAATGCTGTCAACCACGGCAACAGGAATGACCTTCACAAGAAAGTAACCGTCTCGGTCAAGTTGGACAAGAAAAGCGTCACCATACAGGTGGAAGATCAGGGCGGGGGGTTCGACTCGGAACATCTGGAAAACCCCTTGGACGAAAAGAACCTTTTGAAGGAAGCCGGACGAGGGGTCTTCATTGTAAAATCGTTGATGGATGAGGTAAAGTTCGAGACTCTACCCAACAATGGCACGATTGTGACCTTAGTCAAGAGACTGTAGTATAGCGTTCGGGAAAAGGCGGGGTGACCAACTCACCCCGGCCAGCTGGAGATGACTTACTCCTATCTGTTTGCGGTCGCCTACTTCGCCCTGGGGATAATTATCCTTTTTCTGGGGCTGGTTATTTTCCGGGAGAACCCCAAGGGGAAGCTCAACCGTATCACCAGTCTGATGCTCTTTTTTGCCAGCCTGAACCCGGTCTTGGGGGCGCTGGGGATCGCCATCCAGTCCCGGGGGCAGTTAGTAGGAGGGATACTTCTCTCCTCCACAGTCTATTTCAATCTTTTCTACGTCTGGGAGTTCTTCTTCCCTTTTTTGATTCTGTTCGCCCTAGCTTTTCCGGAGCCCAAGCCGTTTCTTAAAAGGGGTCTGAGATGGCAGTTCCTCTTATTTCTCCCCTATTTGTTTCACATAGTTTTGGTGCTGATTTTCAGCCAGCCGGCCATTCCCAAGAAGCTGGCCGAATCTTTCTCTCCGGAGAAATCGTCGGAATTGGTTCAGCTCCTGTTGGGCCCGATTGACCTGATTGCGCGTCTGACCATCACTCTGTTCGGAGCCATGTACAACGTCCATTTAAAATTCTTCTCCATTATTGACTTCACCTACATAGTGGCAGCCCTTTTGATTCTGCACTTTAGCTACCGGTCAGTCACCCAGCCCCGCATACGTCTTCAGTTAAAAGCGATCTTACTTGGACTGTCAATTTCTTTAGGCCTCTATTCGGCCGCCTTTCTAATCCCCACTTTGACCCCTTGGGAAGTGATTGAGCCGGTGCGCTATGCTTTGGCGATCTTGGCTCTGGTCATAGGCGCAGGCTCCATTGCCTGGGCCATCATCAAACACCATTTCTTGGACATTAGGGCCATCGTCCGTCAATCTCTGGCCTATTCGATTACCTCCGCCCTCTTGATCGGAGTGTATTTGCTCCTGATAAACAAATTCAGTTCCATTTGGGACAACTCTTGGGCCAGCAGGTCCCCTTTCTGGAGGTCGGGTTTATCATCTTGGCCTTAATCTTTTTCCAGCCGGTTCTGGGGCAGGTGGATGAGTTTGTGCGCCGCATTATTGTGCGAGATCGGACCGACTACAGACAGGCCCTGGAGGATTACAGCCGCCAGATTGTCTCCCTGTTCGACTTTGAGCGGCTCAAGACCCTGACCCAGCATACCCTGACTTTTCACTTGGGAGTGGAGGAAGTATTACTCTTAACTAAGGAAAAAAGCCGGTCCATCTGGCAGTTACATACTGACTCCAGCCGCCAATTGATGAATCTTCCCGAAGATCAGCTTCTGCAGATTCTCTCCATCCGCAATAGCCCTTTGTTCGTGGACGAGCTCAAAGAGCCCACCCCCTTATCCCATGCCTTGAGAGAACAGGGCGCCTACCTACTGGTCCCTCTCTATAGCCAGGACCAGCTCACCGGGGTCCTGGGATTGGGGAAGAAGACCAGCGGATTCGGGTATTCCTACGAAGATTTCGCATTTTTGAGGGTGCTGGCCAATCAGTTGGTAATTGCCACCTCCAACGCCTCCCTCTATCAGGAAGCCTTAGAAAAACAGAGACTGGAAGAGGAATTAGCCCTGGCCCGGCAGATTCAGCTTGAGTTTCTGCCCCAAAGAGTGCCGGAGCACCCTGGTTTGGAAATCGCCTGCTTTATGCAGCTTTCCCGTCAGGTAGGAGGGGACTATTACGATTTCGTCTGGAATCAAAAAGGGAGTTTAGGACTGGTGATAGCCGATTCAGTCGGCAAGGGGATGCCAGCGGCTTTGCTGGTTTCTTTAATTCATTCCGGCCTGAGAGCTGAAATTAAAAACTCCGATTCCCCGTCTCGAGCCCTGTACGCCCTGAACCAGCTTCTGTGCAGCTCCATGAGGCCGGGTCATTTTGCCACTCTGTTTTACGGCGAATTTTTGCCCCACAGCTTGGAATTAGTTTACTGCAACGCCGGACACAATCATCCCATCCTGATGCATTCAGACGGCAGCCACAGGTGCCTGGATGCAGGGGGCTTGATCCTGGGAGCCTTCCCTGACGCTGTCTATCAGGAGGCCAAGCTGAGTTTGCAGAGAGGGGATCTCTTAGTAATGTACACCGACGGTTTAAGTGAGGCCCAGAACCGGGCCGAAGAAGAGTTTGGGGAGCACAGAATTCTGCAGATCATCTCCGAAAACCGCTTCCTGCCCGCAGAACAAGTCAAAGAAAAACTCTTAGGGGGGGTCAACCAGCACACATCTGATTTTCAGGATGATCTGACCTTAGTAGTGGTCAAATTCAAATGAAGAAGCCGAAGCTCCCCCGCCACGGCTGGACCCGCTCTCCGGTCTCTAAAATAAAGACCTCACAGAAAGGCTATCGGCGGCAGAAAAGGAAGAGCTGGCAAGAAGAGGTTCTTCCTTTCAAGCAATTCCGCTACTGTCCCATCTGTTCGGCAGAGTTGGTCGAAAAAAGATTTGACCATCACCGCCGCTTGACCTGTCCAGTGTGCGGATACATTCATTACCACAACCCGGTGCCAGCCTGTGCGGTTATTCTGGAGCGGGAGGGAAAAATTCTGCTCTGTCAGCGCAAATATCCCCCTTATGCGGATGGCTGGACCTTGCCTTCCGGATTTTTGGAGTCTGATGAAACTCCTCAGGAATGCGCCAGAAGGGAGGCTAAAGAGGAAACCAATCTAGATATAGAGGTCGGGGAAGTCTTTGGAGTTTACGCTGGCGGTGACGATCCCCGCACCAAAGTCACCCTGATTGTGTTTCTGGGGAAAATCAAAGCCGGAGAGGCCAGGCCCGGGGACGATGCCAAGGCCTTGGACTTTTTCTTTCCCCAAGATCTCCCTGGGGAGATAGCTTTTCAAGCTCACCGCCGGGTGTTAAAAGATTTCTATTCCCAGAAGGGAATTCAAATTCCCCTCTAGTCCCGCTACCCCCCTTAACCCACGCCCCCCAGTCTCTAATCCTTTTCCTCAAAGACTGAAGCTAAGCTGGGTCAGGCGCTAATCTATCCCTTAACAAAAATAGAACCCTTCAGCTTTTAACAAATTGGGAGTTAATGGTTTGAGGTTCCAAACCGATATTATAAAAGAATTAAGATACGGTCAAGCTAAACAAGGAGTAGGCGTTATGGCTGAGCCTCTGGAAGAATTCGAATTTGTGAGTGGAAAGACCTCCCAGTCTAAGAGTATCGCCGGGCAAGGCTCTACTTCTCAGGGAAATCCTGCGGGTGATATAGTAGGCGAAATAGAAGATTTGATTCAACAGGTTATTAAAACTCATCCCCGTCTGAAAAAAGACCCGCAAGAGGATAAAACCAAGCTGAAGACCTCGGATCTAAAGGCCTTGTTGGACATCAGCCAGGCTATTAGCTCTACTTTAGTCTTAGATGAAATCCTGCAGATTGTGATGAAGAAGTCGGTGGAGCTGTTGAAGGCCGAGCGCGGCTTTATCATGCTTCTGGACGAAGAGAAAAACCTGCAATTCAAAACCGCCCACAATCTGGTCAAGGAGTCTTTGTCCCAGGACGATTTCAAAATTTCCATGTCCATTGCCAACCAGGTGGCTCGGATCGGGATCTCGGTCTTCACCTCTGACGCCTTAGAGGATGAAAGATACTCTAAGCAAAAGTCAATAGTAGAACTGAAGCTTCGTTCCATCATGTGCGTTCCTTTAAAGAGCAGGGAAAAAATCATCGGTATCGTCTATCTGGACAACAGCTCCCAGGCCAACATCTTTCTGCAATCCGATCTGGATTTGTTCGAGCTCTTTGCCGCCCAGGCCTCCATTGCCATTGAAAACGCCAAGCTGTACGAAAACATTCTGGCCTTGAAGATTTACAACGAAAACGTAGTCTCCAAGACCCCCATCGGCATCATCGTGGTCGACAAAAACTTCAAGATAACCATCGCCAACCGCTCCTCTCAGGATATCTTCCGCAAGATCGGCTGGCAGAGCAACTTTGGTGACCGGGAACTAAATGAGCTCACCATTTTCGATCTGGTAGCCCCGGAGGAGAAAGGGCGCTGGAAAAAGATCTGTTACCAGGTTTTATTCACCGGCAGGCCCTTTGAAGAGGACCGCTCCTACCACAAGACCACCACCGGCGAACTGGCTCTGTCCCTCAAGATCTCTCCTTTAAACTCGCTAGACGACCAGGTCATCGGTATAATCATCGTTTTTGAGGACATCACCGACAAGATCAATCTAGAAAAGCATCTGATCATGTCGGAGAAACTGGTGGCCAAAGGAGAGATGTCAATTTCGATCGGCCATGAGTTGAACAATTTCTTGAACATCATTTCCAACAACGCCGAACTGTTGTCCATCAACCTGCGCAAAGGAGAACAAGAGAAAACAGAACATAACTGCAAGTCCATCGTGGAGACGGTTTCCACCATGCGCCGCTTCACCGACGGTCTGATGGACTTCTCCAAGCTAGAGACTCAAAAGGTCGAATACGACCTGGTACGCTTAATTGAGGATCTGCTCTTCTCCATCCGCCCCTTAAAGCTATTTTCCAAGGTAAAGATATTATCCCGCTATGACAACAACCTCCCCCATGTCTGGATAGATGTCGGCCAGATTCAGCAGGTGATTCTAAACCTATTGAACAATGCTGCCGAGGCGATCTTGGCCAAATCCGACCAGGGGGGAATTGTCTACTTGACGGTCTCCCATCTGGGTGAGGGAAGTCAGGTTGAGATAAAGATATCCGACACCGGAGTCGGCATGGAACCAGAGACCCTCTCCCGGATTTTTGAACCCCACTACACCACCAAACCGGAGGGGCACGGCTTTGGCCTGTTCACTTGCCAGAAGATTGTCAAGAATCACTCCGGTCAAATCAAGGTCGAGAGCAAACCGGGCCAGGGGAGCACATTTACGGTTCTGCTTTTGACCCAACCCCAGGTCGAATCCTTACTGTGAGGCCTGCCCCTAAATGGCAAAAAGGATTTTCTTTGCCAGATATCAGGAAGAACAGCCACTGGGAGAAGGGGGAATTGGCCGGGTTTTTAAGGTCTTAGACCTGTGGGAAAACCGAGAAAAAGCTCTCAAGTTTCTCAAGCCGGAATTCAAGTCAACTCCGGTTGAAGATGCCTTTCGGCAGGAATTTTCTCTCTTAAGCCGAATCAAACATCCCAACATCGTAGCCGGATACGACTATCAAAGTCGGGACAATCTCCACGCCCCGGCTTACAGCCTGGAACTTGTTGGGGGGCCAAGTCTGGTCGAGTTCCATAAATCCCGGCCCGAACAGTTCGACCGGCTCGTGTATCAAGTGTGTCAGATCCTGGAGTTTATTCATCTGCAGGGTATTGTCCACTGTGACTTAAAACCCGATAATTTCAAAATTATCTACGGCCAAGGGGATTCAAATTCCCCGACAGTCAAACTTCTGGATTTTGGTCTGGCCGAATCGGCCGAGCTGATCAAGGAAAGCAAGATCAAGGGAACTTTAGATTACATGGCCCCGGAGATTTTGAGATCAGAGCCCTACAACTTTACCGCCGACTTGTACTCTCTGGGAGTGATTCTCTATGAGTTGACCACCGGACAACTCCCTTTCAGGGCGGATGATCCAGCGGTTTTGATCTCCCGAGTTCTGGAACACGAGCCGATTCCTCCTGGAAGCATTAATGACCGAATACCGCAGGAACTAGAAGATTTGATCCTGGGACTGTTGGTTAAGAATCCTCATCGGCGCACCGCTTCTGCCTCACTGGTCAAGGAATTTTTCGCAGCCGGAATGGACCCGGCCAGTCTGCCTGCTTTTCAGTGGCGGCCTTTTTTGGAGAGCGCCAGCTTCGTGCCCCCCGCGACGGTCTGGCCGGAGCTTCGAGGGCTAGTGCGGACTCCGTCTTTTCAGGCCAAGAAAGTGGCGCTGCTGTGCGGAGTTCCCGGAGTGGGCAAGAGCAGGGTCTTGAAAGAGTTGAAGTCGGTCTGCCAAACTGAGGGGATACCAGTCATTTACTATCGGCTCTCAGGACCTTTGGCAGAATGGTGGGATGGTCTGGGCCAGAGGCTTCTTTTTCTGTGTACCAATTCATCCGACCCGGAAATGCAGAGTTCAATCAAAACCGTCGAGCGCGCCTTATCCTGCCAAAATGCCGAGGAAAAGATCAAAATCGCAGCTCAGGTTCTGTCCGAGTTGCCCCTGGTCTTTCTCTTGGATGGACTGAACTTCCAGGGGGATTCGGTGTTGGTCCGCTGCCTGAGTGAGAATCAGGCCATTCAGAAATCCCTGGTGATTGTTGCAGTCAGTCCCTTTGCCCAGCAATGCACTCTTCTGGAAAAGTTTATTCACTCCCACCCAGCCACGGAAAGGATTGAATTTATTCAACTCCAACCTCTGGACCTTGAAAAGGCCAAATGCCTGGTTCAAGAATGCGTGCCTCAAGTCCGGCTCACGCCCGGCCTGTTGGCCGGGATCTGGAATTCTTCGGGCGGAAATCCCGGTCTTATCCTGGAGGGTTTGCAGAGACTATGGCACACCGGGAAATTAGTCTTCGATCAGGGCCAGATAAAGAGAGCGAAAACCAGAAAACCTTCCCCGCATCCAATTGCTGAAGCAGAGCAATACCTGAGATTCGTAGAAGGCTGTCTTAACCCGGCTCAGAAAGAGTTCTTACAGCAGATAAGCGTGCTGGGCCAGAAATTTGATCTATTAGCAGCCGTCCATCTGGTCGAAGCAAATCTGGATCAAAGCTACGAACACTTGAGATATTTGCTCAAAGAGGGTATCCTGTGCGCTGAAGTGTGGGGGGATGTTCCGGTATACTGTTTTTCACCTCCTGCCCTACAACAGTATTTCTACCAAAACCTTCCCTTCCGGCAAAAAGACGACCTTCATCTGCGGGCGGCTCTTTACTACGAAAACCAGCAAGAGCAGGGGAATTCTATATCTCCGGATATTCTGGCCGGTCACTTTCTCAACTGCCACCAACCGGAAAAAACTTACCACTATTCCCTATTGTCAGCCGAGGCAGCACTCAAGACGCTTTCCAAGAAAGAAATCTTGTTTCATCTCGGGAATGCTTACCAGGCAGCAGGACAGATGGAGAACCAAAAGGAGAAAATCTTGAGGCAAGCTCAGGTTCTGAGAAAGAGAGCACATTTTTGGATGACCATCGGAAATTTTCACAAGGCCCTGGCCGACTACAGGCAGCTCTTGAAGCTTTTTGAGAAAAAGGCCCAGCAGAAAATTGTGGCGGAGGCTTACAAGGATCTGGGAGACCTGTTCAGGCTGAAGAACAACTGGCGCAAAGGTATGGTCTATCTGCGCCGGGCCGAAGAGATATACCGGGTCCTGGATGACGAGCCGGCCCTGGCACATACCTTGAATAATATTGGAAATCTGTACTGGATCGCCCTGCAATACCAACGGGCTCTGGAATATTTGAATTCTGCCCTGCAGTTGCACCATTCATTGGGAAATCTGGCCGGGGCTGCCTCGACTCTGAACAATTTGGCGGGAGTGTACTTAGCCACCAATCAATTTCAGAAATCGATCGATTATTATCAGCAGTCCCTTGAAATTCACCGCCGGCTGCAGATCCCGGAGGAGATCTCCCGAGTTGTGAATAACTTGGGGGTGGTGCATATGTACACTGGCCAATACCACCAGGCCCTGGAATCCCTTTTGGAATCACTGGCTTTGAATCAGAAAACCGGCAATCTGCGGGAACAGGTCTTCAATCTGGAGAATCTGGGAGAATGCTATCAGAGAATGGGGGATCAAAACCAGTCCTTGGGCTGTTCCCGCCAGGGGTTGACGCTGGCCGAGCAGATCAGGTTCACCGTGCGAAAAGGGAGAATTTTGCGCAATCTAGCCAAAAGCCAGGCTGAACTGGCTGAGTATTCCCAGGCTTGGGAGGATTGCCAAAAGGCCCTGGAATCGGCCAGGCTTATCGAGGACACCGAGACCCAAGCCTGGGTCCTGGTGGACATGGCAGAAATCCATATTCAACTGAATCTGGAAAACAAAGCCAGAGAATTGTTAGCCCAGGCGGATCCGCTGGTAGCCAAACTAAAGGATAATCGCCTGACGATCCACTATCATCTGGTCGGGGGTCAGGAGAAGCAGTTGCGAACCGAGTTTTCCCTGGCAACCACCGAGCTGGAAAAGGCCGAGAAGATTGCCAGAGATTCAAACCTGAAGGAAGAAGAACTCATTTCCAGGCTGGATAGATTTACGCTTGACTTGGAACAGGCGGACTTAGCGGCTAAAGAGAAGGAGCTGAATCAACTAAGGTCGCTCTACCGGCAGGGAAACTTTTCCCATCTGCAGGTCAAGCTAGGGCTGGCAGAAGCCAGATTCTACAGACACTCCGCCCAGTGGGACCAGGCTCTGGAAGCGGCAGAGCCAGCCCTACAAAAGGCGCTGCAGCAGCAGTCCTGGGAATTCGCCATGGAACTGGCCTATTTAAACGGACTCATCTGGCAGGAAAGGAAAGACTTGGAGCAGGCCTACCTTTATTGGGAACAGGGAGTCACTATCCTAAAAAAGGTCTATCAAAAAATAACCCAGCCGGAGTTTAAGCAAGTTTACTTACAGGGAAAAAACAGGCAGACTCTGGTCTCTGGATTCAAAAAGCTGGCGGAATTACTGGCCGGACGGAGAGCCTAGCCTGCTGCCGGGGCAGTCTTGTTGGTCAGACAGAAGGAGAGATATTCCAACTCCATGGCCATATTCTCCGGCCGGAGGTGGACGTCGTCATTGACCCTTAAATTAATCGGCGCAAAATTTAGCATGGCCTTGACCCCGGCCTTTTGAACTTCCTCAGCCAGAGTCTGGGCCGTGTTAGACGGAACGGTTAGAATTACGATATCAATTTTGTTGGCCTTCAGTTCCTTTTCCAGATCCTTAATGTCTTTTACTTCCAGCCCTTTGTGATTGCTGCCTATCTTGCGTTGGTCATTGTCGAATAACAGCTTGATGTGGAATCCCTGCCTCTGGAACTCCTTGTAAGAGACCAGAGCCGAGCCGATATTACCCACCCCCACCAAGGCTACATTCCAAGTTCGATCCAACCCCAAAATCTTGGCGATCTTCTCCCTTAACTCTCTGACCGGATACCCCAGGCCCCTGGTTCCAAAACTTCCGAAAAAGGAGAGATCTTTTCTAACCTGAGCCGGAGTGAGTTTCTCCCTTTTGGCCAGTTCCTTGGAAGATACGGTGTGGTATCCCTCCTTTTCCACGCTCTGCAGAACCCGGTAATAGACCGAGAGCCGGTGGATGGTGGAGTCGGAAGGTTTTTTGACTCTGGGCATTTTTGTGAACCTTTTCACAATAATAAATAATTATTTCACAAACCTGTCAAGGAAAACTTTTTGATTTATGGCTAGATAAAACCGGGGATGGCCATCCAGAAACAACACCTCTCCTGTCTTCCTGTCTGTCAATCCACGCTTGCCAAGCCCGTCTGCCAGCATAAAACCCATTTCGCTTAAGTAGTTTTTTCAAAGCCTGCCATCTTGCCAAAATTCACCGTAATTGCTATGTTCTCAATAACTTAAGATGATAGGTAGAATGAGCTTAACACTAGTTTGGCTAATCCTGGGACTCTCTGTTCCCTCCCCTGCCTCTGTGGCATTGGATATCGACTCGGTTGCCAACAAAGGGATCGACCTGGTTCACCGCGAAGAGTTTGACTCTGCCTTGACTGAGTTTAACACGATTATCCAGGCCTATCCTGAGGAACCGGTCGGATATTTCTTCATCGCCGCCACTTATCAAACCATCATCGAAGATTATCGCTCGGATGGATACAAGGATAAGTTCAATCGTTTTGTCGATTTGGCCATTCAAAAGGGTCAGGCCAAGCTGGAGGGGAAAAATCCTAGTGCTATGGATTACTTCTATACCGGCGCTGCCCTGGGCTACCGGGGCATTTTCCGCGCCTTTCACGGCAACTGGTGGGGAGCTTTCTGGGATGGCGGGAAAGCAAAAGGGATGATGGAAGAGTGTCTTGAACATGACTCAACCGTTTACGACGCTTACTTCGGACTGGGGACTTACAACTACTGGCGCAGCGCCAAGTCCAAGGTTTTGTGGTGGCTCCCCTTTTTCGGAGACAACCGGCAGAAGGGAATCGACTATACTAAACTCTCCATCCAGAAAGGGGAACTGGCAGCCATCGAAGGAAAATACGCCCTGGTGCGGATTTATGCCGAGGAGAAGGATTGGAATCAGGTTTTGGCTTGGTACGATTCGGCCAAATCGGTCAACCCGGATGACCCCTTCTGTCTCTGGCTGGTGGGCTTGGCTTACATAGATCTCAAAAACTATGATGCGGCCAGGGAGGTCTACACCCGTCTTTTGAAAGTACAGAAGTCCTCTGCTTATTTCGACCTGGCCGGCGAGATGGAGGTCCGCTACTTTTTTGCACTCCTGGATTACTATCAGAAGCAATACAGGTCGGCTTTGTCCCAGATTGGTTATGTCCTGGCCAACAAAAAAACTGCAGAGAATAATGACTATGCTAAAAACGTCCTGGACTGGGCCAAAGATTTGAAAGAGAAAATAGATCGAGAACTGAGAATTAAATGAGACCGGGGGTACTTGTTATCCCGCTTTTGACAGTGTCTATTCAAGCGGCCGATTTCCCATATCAGGACAAAATCAGTCAGGGGATAGAATACTACTTCCAGGAAAATTTCACCAAGGCCGAAGAGGTCTTTCTGGGACTGATTCAGGCCGACACTCTCAATCCGGCCGGTTACTATTTTCTGGCTCTGACCTATCAGGGGGAAATGCTGGATCTGGAATCGGATTACAGAGAAGAGGAGTTTTATGCCACTCTGGAAAAGTCCATTCGAATGTCAGAAAGACGTCTGCAGAAAGATAAAAAGGATAAGCTGGCTCATCTCTACCTGGGAAACAGTTACGGCAACTGGGGCTTGTATCAGGCCCGGCAGGGGAGCTGGTTTTCAGCCCTGCGCAGCGGTTTTAGGGCTAAGGCAAACTGGGAGAGGGTATTGGAGCTGGACTCTTCTTTCTATGAGGCCTACGCCGGACTGGGCTCTTATTTTTACTGGAAGTCGGCCTACACCAAAAAATTTCGCTGGCTGCCGTTTGTCAAGGACAAGCGCCAGGAAGGGATGCGAATGCTCAAGCTGGCGGCCGAAAGCTCTTTAGTCTCGCGGGATTTTGCCCTCTCCAGCCTGATGTGGATCAATCTCAAAGAAAAAAATTATTTTCAGGCTCTTAATCTGGCCTACTATTTTCAAAGCAAATATCCTCAGGCCAAGTTTCCTCTCTGGGCGGAGGGGTTTATTTACTACGAGAAGTTCGACTGGAAGAATGCCCTGCAGACTTTCGATAAGCTTATGCAAAGGCTACAGGAGACCCAGCCCTCTAATTTTTACAACCTGATTGAGGTGGAATTTCGGATGGCGAATTGCTTTTTCAATCTGGGAATGTACAAGGAGGCCAGGCTCTTGTGCGAAAAGATTTTGAAGTACCCACTGGATAAGAAGATTACTCAGAGGCAGAAAGATAAGTTGAAAAGGACCAAAGAAATTTTGGGGAAAATCCCGAAAGTTATTAAACAAAGTTCTAGGACAGAGTGATGTCCTACTCAGAAATTGCGATTGATTTGGAACTGGCTTTCCCCAGCCACATCTCCACCCCCAATAGCGCCAGAGCCAGAATCAAAGTCTCCCGCCACAGCTCCCTTCCGTATCTGGTCCTCTGAATGAACTTGGCCACGTCGGCATTGGCCGGCACTTCCACCAATCTGATATTCGGATTTGGCTCCAACTGTTTTTTAATCTTGGCTAAATCAATTTTCTCCGGCTCAGACTCTTTGGCATCTAAATTGACTGCAAAAGCATCCAGAAGATTGTCGCCCGCCTTTATCTGGTAAATACCAGGCAGGCTGGTGTTCTCGATTTTTACCAAGGCTGAGGTTCGGGTGAAAATGGGGGTCAGAGTCTCTTTAGTCTGATTGGGATAGATTAGTTGGATGGGTTGTCCGGTCGGCACTTCGGCCAGCTCTCTCTGCACCACTTCTCCAACCACGAAGCCTTCGCCGACAGCATTGACGTCCTGAGCCAGATATCCCACGGTCCGATTGACCCAGGGGACGAAGAAGGAGTGCAGGCTGATGTCGGAACTGGCAGAATCCAGTCCGGCCAGGAAGAGCATGGCCTTTCCCTTCTCAACCCCGGATTCTAATAAGGCTGGATTTCCTCCGGAAAATGAGGCTAATATCTTGACGGCTCCCTTCACTGTAGCCTTCCGGATG
>Ga0154806_101_pt1 | contig 30857 bp, 33 predicted proteins | sample Rifle2008BG16ft_FD_105814 | JGI IMG/M metagenome (GOLD analysis project Ga0154806, IMG submission 105814) | candidate division Zixibacteria bacterium RBG_16_50_21
CGGACTATGAGCCCCTTGTCCCAGGGAACGCCGGTAGAAAGACTTACTATTTCGGTCAGATACGACGTGGGCTGGAACACGCGACTTACCACGGTCGGAGGAACCGTTACCAAGAAGTCTGGTGCGGTGAATCTGGTTTTAATTAGCTGAGTTAGAAGATTAGAGAGTATATCACCCGCCTTTCTGTCGCCTTTATACTTGAATTGGTAGATCAGCCGTCCCAATTTAGTCCTCCTGGCATTCTCATAGCTGTAATCTCCCAAGCAGAAACCATCATTAAAGTAGTTTCCGCGCAATGGCAAAACCTGACATTCTTGGAATGAAAGTTTGGGATTAGGGTCCTCTTTCCACAGCCAAGTTAAGAATCTTTTGAATTGGACAGTAAACTTCATTTCAAGCTATCCCTGTCTGCAATATACTCGCCAAGTGAAAAAGTCCTGCCATTTAAGCAAGACTTTTTCTCAAATAATTTTGTGAGAGAAATTGGGTCTAATTAATTCTTGGCGCTGGCCAGAATGAAATTGACAGAATTCAAATCCCCCAGCAACTTATCTTTTTGCCGCAAAAAGTCAGCCAGATACTCCGACTTGACCGGACTGCCAGCCGGAGCCTGCATCTTTAACGGGTTAACATAGCGGCCGGAAATCTCAACCTGATAGTGCAGATGCGGACCGGTGGTCCAGCCGGTGGTGCCCACGTAGCCTATCACCTGCTGCTGTTCGATTCTTCTGCCCGGAATGATCCCCGGGGCAAAGCGGGACAGATGCCCGTAACCTGTCACCCAGCCGTTGCTGTGCCGGACCTCGATATATTTGCCTAAACCACCCTTCCAGCCTGCATATCTGACCACTCCATCCGCGGTAGCAATCACCGGACTTCCAATTGGGGCGGCATAGTCTACCCCGTAGTGAGGCCGGTTGGAGTGAAACAGAGGGTGGCGCCGGGAGTAGGAGAACCCGGAGCTGATGCGGCGGAAATTCAGGGGGGATTTCAAAAAGGTCTTTCTTAACGATTTCCCCTGATCATTATAGTATCCCCTGTGGCCGCCGGGATCTTCATACAGATAGGCGTGGTAGACCTGGCCGGACATCTGCACTTCTGCCGCTAAAATCTCTCCCGACTCGATGAACTGATTATCCTTGTAAACTTCCTCATAGACCAGCCGAAGTTTATCACCCGGTCTGGTCTCGGTCAAAAAGTCTATTTCCCAGGCAAAGATGTCAGCCAGCTTGACCACCAGCTCAGGAGACTTAACCTGATCCACTAAGGCTTCCCATAGAGAATTCTCTATGACGGCAGAGGAGGTAGCAATTCTCTTATCCAAATAGACCGGGACCGGATAGGCATTCACGTCTTCGTGATTCTTGGCCACCTGGTAGATCTCGGTAGGGCTCTTCTCGTACTCCAATAGAACGTAATTTGAATCCGGGCTGCTCCACAGGGATAAAAGCTCCCCGGGTTTAAGCTTTCTTAAGTTCACAATCTTTCTTAAAGGCTCACTGAGTCTGGTAATCAACTCGCGAGGCAATCCCTTGGCTGAAAGCAGGGTTTCCAAAGTTTGATTCGGTTTTAATTCCTCGGAAAAAAGACAGGCCAAAGAAATGGCCTTTACTTGATTGTCTTGATTTGGGACCTTCTGGCTGGAAGAGGCGAACAGCCCCTCCAGCCCGGTCCGGTCAAAGAGGTTCTGGACCAGGGCCAGGGTAAACAGGAAGCCGACGATTACCAGAAACTGGGCAACTATCGGCAGCCTTTTAATGAAACGGTGCATAGGACATCATCTCCTATATAAAATATCGAACCTTAAAGTATAGGAATTCAGGGCTGGATAGCAACATTTTTCTGACTTATACAAAGTTTCCCAACCCCTGGTTCAGATTTTCCTTTCCGGTAAGAAGCTGTTTTACAGCAAGCAAGTGCTTTGAATGTGAAAAACTTTGAAAATTCAGTGGGAAAAATTTTCCGACCAAACAAAATTAAAATAGCCCACGCTCCTTTAAGCTAACATACTTTTCATCCCCTATTATTAAATGATCCAGCACCTCAATTTCCATCATCTTTCCAGCTTCCAGCATTTGTTTGGTCATTTTCACATCTTCATCCGAAGGCTCCGGCTCCCCGGAGGGATGATTGTGGGCTAAAATTATAGCCGCAGCTCCAAACTCGACTGCCGGGCGGAATACTTCCCGCGGATGCACAATGGAGAGGTTTAAACTTCCCATGGAAATCACCTCATCGTGAATCAATCGGTTGCGGGTATTCAGATATAGCCCTCGGAATTGTTCTTTAGTCAGCTTTTGCATATCCGCCAGATATTTGAAAACATCCTCCGGGGTTTTTATGGTCGGAACTCTGGACTTGTCCTCGAAAAACATCCTTCGTCCTAATTCCATACAGGCAACTATTTGAGTAGCTTTTACTTGCGGCAATCCGGTATTCTGCATCAAATCCGCTGCTGACTTTTCTTTGGAGAGTCCCTTTATGCCGTACAGCTTGAAAACATACTCCGAAAGTTCCATCACCCCGAATTTTCCGGCGATTCCGGTGTTCAAGATAATAGCCAGAAGCTCGGTGTCTTTCAGTGCCTGAGGACCGAACTTGATTAACTTTTCCCGCGGACGCTGGTCTGACTCGAGCTCTTTGATTGGGATGTGATAAGTCTCTTCTGCCATCAGAATTGAATCAAAAGAAAAACCAGTGAAACCAGAGTCCAGTAAATAGCAAAGATAAGCATCAAATAACCCATTATTTCCTTAAAATCAAGCTTGGCTACCGAGAGTAAAGGAATAGCCCAGAAGGGTTGAATCAAATCGGTGGCCATATCCCCCCAGGCATAAGAAATAACAACCTTGCTGTAAGGAACGCCCAAATCATGCGCTGCCGAGAGAAGATAAGGGGCCTCAATCGCCCATTTGGAGCCTCCGGAGGGGACAAAGTAATTTATAATTCCGGAGTACCAGTAGACGATAGCAGGATAAGTCTTGGCAGAGGAGATATTGACAAAGAAATTAGCCACAATTTCTGCCAGCCCCGAGTATTTGATAATTCCAAACATACCGGCATAGAACGGAAACTGCAGAATCACACCGTAGACTAATTTACCCCCTTCTTCCGCCGCCTTTAAGAATGAAGATGGCCGGAAATGCAGCAAAATCCCCAAAAACAGAAACAGAAAATTCAGCACATCCAGATTCAGTCCACCCTTCTTGGAAATAAAGTGCCATAGAATCCAGATTATTCCGAGAGCGCCAAACAGGACACTCAAAAACGGGCTGTGATCCAAAATATCCGAGAAGGCCCTCTTCTTGTCGTTAATCGACTTATCTACCCGCTCTGATTCGAAGGAGACCTGAACCGGACGAGTTTTCCCACTGGCTGGATGTAACTGCGGAACAAACAGACACAGAAACACGAAGACAAATACCAGCAAAATCAGATTAAAGCCCGAAAAAATCGTCTGACTCGTCGGCACCAAACCAAAATCGGCCTCCAGAAAATTTTTAGGAGTAGCCATTAACAGAGGGGCAGACCCGGACAAGCCTGCATGCCAGGTACACCCCATCCCCAAATAGGCTGAGGCGACCAATAGAGCGTAATCCACCTTATTCTGTTTGGAGGCGATATAGCGCACCATCACCGCACTGCCAACCAACGACAGGCCCCAGTGAATAAATGACAGGGTCAGAGAAATTATCACCATCAGAAGGATGGAGGATTTCGGTCCTCTTGCCAGACCAGCTAAATAGTTCAGAAACTTTGAGACTAAAGGAGAGACCGCCACTATATAACCAGTCACAATAATCAAGCACATCTGCATGGCAAAAGAGAGCAGCTCCCAGAAGCCGTTGCCCCAGAATTGAATCAGGGATAATATGGAACTATCGGTGAAGATTATACCTAGTCCGAAAGTGAGAATGGTAAGAATCAAGGCAATGACAAAGGAGCCGGGGACAAATCTTTGAGAGAAATCGGTCAGAGAAGTAGATATTCTGGAGAGTGTTCCCATAATATTGAGACTCAGGACAAAAATAAGTCGACGGGAGCCAACTTGCCAAGTGAAATTTCCAACAAAAAAGCCCGAACCAAGTCGGGCCCAATTCAGAGGGTGAACTAAAGCTACTTTTTGGCCGCCATTTTTTCTCTTTTCAGATTTACTTCCCCCCGCTTTCCATTTCTGACTTTGGCATTATTCTTGACCGCCCCTAAAGCCAGCTCCAACACCTGGTCAACTGTATCCACAAACACAAACCGGACTTTCTTCTTAATCTCGTCCGGGATTTCTTCCAAATCTTTCTGATTCTGCTTTGGAAGAATCAAAGTCTTGATCCCGGCCCGGTAAGCGGCCAGAGACTTCTCTTTCAGTCCGCCAATCGGTAAAACCTGGCCTCTCAGAGTCATCTCTCCGGTCATGGCCAAAAGTGGCTTGACTGACCGGCTAGTCATAAGCGAAGCAATAGCGGTAGCCATGGTAACACCGGCAGACGGCCCGTCTTTAGGAATCGAACCGGCTGGCACATGCAAATGGATGTCATATTTCTCAAAGAAGTCTTCCGGAATACCCCACTTAGAAGCAGAAGAGCGGACATAGGACAAAGCAATCTGGGCTGATTCCTTCATGACCTCGCCTAGATGTCCGGTGAGAGTCAGGGATTTTTTTCCCGGCATTCGGGTGGCTTCTATAAAGAGAATATCGCCTCCGGTTTGGGTCCAGGCCACTCCTGGCACCACTCCGACTTTGGTGACTCTGTCCACCAATTCTTGATAAAACTTAGCCGGACCCAGAAACTCGTGCAGGTCATCTTTTTTCACCGTAACCTTCTTGGCCTCATCGCTGGCAATTTTCTTAGCCACCTTCCTGCAAATAGTGGCGATTTCGCGGTCCAGATTTCGCAGACCCGATTCCCGGGTATAATCATTGATAATCACTTTGACCGTCTCATCCGGGAGAGTCAACTGCTCGGCCTTCAACCCATGATTATCCAGTTCCCTGGGAATCAGATATTTCCTGGCAATATTCAATTTTTCCAGATCTGTGTACCCAGGAATCTCAATCATTTCCATCCGGTCGCGAAGGACAGGCGGAATAGGGTCCAGAATATTGGCTGTGGTTATAAACATCACCCTGGAAAGATTAAAGGGAACCTCCAGGTAATGGTCTGAAAAGGCGTGATTCTGTTCCGGGTCGAGGACTTCCAAAAGAGCTGAAGCCGGGTCTCCTCTAAAATCCTGCCCGATTTTATCTACTTCATCTAACATGAAGACCGGGTTGTTCGATTCCGCCCTGCGGATGCCTTGTAGGATTCTGCCCGGAAGCGCGCCAATGTAAGTCCGGCGGTGCCCTCTGATTTCAGCCTCATCATGCATTCCCCCCAAAGACATTCTTTGAAACTTCCTTCCTATAGCCCGGGCAATGGACATCCCCAGGGAGGTCTTTCCCACTCCGGGAGGCCCCACAAAGCAGAGAATCGGAGATTTAGTATCTGATTTTAGTTTACGGACTGCTAAATATTCAAGGATTCTCTCTTTAACTTTCTCTAAATCATAATGGTCTTCATCCAAGACCTTCTTGGCCTGCTTTACATCCAGGGTATCCTGGGTCGCCTTATTCCAGGGGAGCATCACCAGCCAGTCTAAGTAGGAGCGGGAGACGGTGTACTCGGCCGAGGCCGGATTCATGTGAGTCAGACGGTCAAGCTCTTTGTTGGCAGCTTCCAGTGCCTCCTTGGGCATATTGGCTTTGTCAATTCTCTTTTTAAATTCCTCTAATTCGGCTGTCCTCTCATCTGTCTCCCCCAACTCCTTTTGAATGGCCTTCAACTGTTCTCGCAACAGATATTCCTTCTGGGCCTTGCCTAATTCCTGAGCGGCCTGGGATTGAATCTTGCGGGAGAGCTCCAGGACCTCCACTTCTTTGTTCAGGTGCAGAATCAGCTTGTGCAATCTCTGCTTGACATTGAATGACTCCAACAGTTCCTGTTTCTGCTGCAGAGAGATGTTCAGGTTGGCGGCGATTAAGTCAGCTAATTTGGCCGGGTCTTCGGTGTTTAAGGCCGGAACGTGCAGCTCGTCCGACAGATAAGGGGCGATGGCCACCATCTTGCGCAAAAGATCCAGTATGTTGCGGACCAAAGCTTCCAGCTCCACTGATTGCTCGTATCTGTCCTCCATATATTCGACTTTGGCCACCAGAAAAGGCTCGGTCTTGGCAAAACCCTTTATTTCAATCCGCGAGAGTCCCTGAACTAAGAAGCGGACTGAGCCGTCCGGAAAGCGGAGCATTTTTAAGATGGTGGCGGCAGTGCCTATCTTGAACAAATCCGAGGGGCCGGGATTCTCGGTCTCCTGATTTTTCTGGGAGACCAGACCGATGGTCTTTCCCCCCATCAAAGCCTCGTCGATTAAATTAGCATAGCGCTGGTCAGAGATCATCAGAGGCATAATCAGATAGGGATAGACCACTATCCCCTTGGTGGGAAGAATGAACAGCTCCCCGGGAAGCTCACTTTTTTTCTGGGAGGGCTTGATTTCGTCCTGGGCCAGTTCGATTTTGTTACTCAATTTTTACCTCCTGGGGTCCTTTCCCGCTGGCGCTTCTCTTTTTGACGCGCACTTCCAACAGCCCGTCTTTGTAAACGGCCTTAATGGAATTCTTGTCCACCCCTTCCGGCAGGTGCAAATTTCTTTCGAATCTGCCGTAGTTTATTTCCATATGATGAAAGGCTAAACGGGAGTGGTCGAACTTTTCATTGCGGTCGCCGTGGATGGTCAGAATGTTTCCGTTCAAGGCGATCTGGAAATCTTCCAATCCCATCCCCGCTATCTCCATAACGATGACCACGTCGGTGTCGGTTTCATAACAGTCAATCGGCGGATGCCAGACACTGGCTCCCTGCAAAAAGGAGGAGTGTTTAATCTTGTAGAGATGATTAAAGAGGACATCCATCTCCTCCTCAATCTTTTTTATGCCTTTGAATACGTCTTTTTTCTTCTCCTCCATCAACTCCACCTCCTAAACGTTGAATCTGAAAAAAATGACATCTCCATCCTGGACCGGATACTCTTTGCCGTGCAGGCCGACTTCTCCTTTTTCCTTGGCTGCGTGCATGGAGCCTAGCTGGAACAGCCTATCTATGTTGATTACTTCGGCTTTTATGAACCCTTTCTCCATGTCCGTATGGACGGTACCGGCCGCCTGGATGGCTTTGTATCCCTTGGGAATAGCCCAAGCTCTAACCTCATTCTGGTTGGCAGTGTAAAACGATATCAGGTTCATTAGTTGATACGAGCCGGTGGCAACTCTGTGGGAAGACGGTTTTTCAATCCCCAGGTCCTGCATGAAGTCAGCTCTTTCTGATTCTGATAATTGAGAAAGCTCAAGTTCCATTTCTCCACAGGCGGCAATTCCTAATGAATCCTTCTGTCTGGCAAAGGGCTCAAATTTCTTTTCTATTTCTGCTGTTTTGGGGATCTCCTTTTCTCCCAGATTCAAGATAGTCAGAACCGGCTTGACGGTCAAAAGGGCGTAGCTGCGTAAAAGCTTTTCTTCCTCAGGGGCAAATTCCAGCTTCCGGCAGGGAACCTGTTTCTCCAGGGCCTTCAGGCATTTTTCCAATAAATTCTGCTCCTGCTTGGACTGGGGAGTGGCAGGACCCTTGGATTGTTTTTTCATCCTTTCCAGCCTTTTTTCCACCAGAATATAATCCAGCAGGATCAAATCCTCCATCACCTTTTCGATTTCCTTTTGGGCGGAAGCCAGGCCTTCCTCAAAAGAGCTTTGAAACAACCCGCACACCACCGCCAGCTCATCCGATTCTCTTAAGATAGCGGTTTTTTCCCCTTCCTGTTTTTTTTCCGATTCCAAAGTGCCGACTAAGTCAAAATACTCAATCTCGACTTCGGAGACCTTTTTGGGCTGATACATTTCCGCTAATTTGTACACTTTCGGGTCCGGGACTTTCACTACTCCGCGGTGAATTTCAACGTGACCGGCCTGAGATTTGGCAGTTTGGGAGTGCCCGGCAGTCAGGGCTTTGAATACAGTGGTCTTGCCGGAGAGGGGAGGACCTATGAGTGCAACTTTAATCAAGACATACCTCCGAAACAATATAAGCTGAGAAGCGATTATAATCAATCAATACAAAAAGTGGTTTTGTCATCCTGAGCGGAGCGAAGGATCTCGCCTTTCTTGAGCAAGTGAGATTCTTCGTCCCGATTAATCGGGACTCAGAATGACAAAGTAGACAGACTTACCCCTCCCTAACCTTCCCCTAAAAGGAGAGGGAACCAAGCTCCCTCCCCTTGCAGGGGAGGGTTCACCCTGCTCGTTCCGATTCGTCAGAGTGAAAAGGTTCTCCCTGAAGGGGTGGGGAGAGGTTTCAGCAGGGCCAACCTTGAGACAAGGTGGGTCTACTGGGTTGAAAATATCATCGAAGAGTGTTACTTTGGAGAGTATGAGCAGACTAATCGTTCCTGAGGCAGAAGAAATCTTAGAGAAGGAATATAAGTGCCTGGATAAAGGCTTTGTTACCCTGGTGGACTATATGGGTGGAGATGAATCCATTGTCCAGGCCGCCAGAGTAAGCTATGGTAAGGGGACCAAGACTGTCTCCGATGACAGAGGCCTGATCCGCTACTTGATGCGGCACGACCACACCACCCCTTTTGAAATGGCGGAGCTGAAATTCCACTGCAAGATGCCTATTTTTGTGGCCAGGGAGTGGATTAGACACAGGACTGCTTCAGTGAATGAATACAGCTTAAGGTACTCCGAGCCGGAAGGAGACTTCTACGTGCCGGAGTTGGAAGCCATCGGGTATCAGGCTAAAAATAATAGACAGGGAAGAAGTGACGAACCGGTATCAGAAGATACCGGCAGACGATTTCAGGAGCAGGTCAGAGAAATATCTGAGCTGGCCCTGAGTAAATACAAAGAGATGAATCAAGCCGGAGTGGCCAGAGAATTAGCCCGGATGGTTTTGCCGGTGAACTTTTACACCAGATGGTACTGGAAGATAGATTTGCACAACCTGTTCCACTTCTTGCGCTTGAGATTAGACCAGAGGGCACAGTACGAAATTAGGGTCTATGCCCAGAAGATGGCGGAGATAACTAAGAAAGTCGCTCCTGTGGCTTATGAGGCGTTCGAGGATTACAAGCTGAAGTCTCTGCATCTATCGAAACTGGAAGTCGAGGCTTTTGATTTGGTTCTGGAGGGAATGGAGGCCGAGGAGGCCTGCGAAAAAGCGGCGTTCAAAAAGGGGAGGGAGAGGAACGAGTTTAAGGAAAAGCTGGAGATTTTGCTGAAACGTGAGCGGATCAAGCAGTAAATTGATTAAGTACGTCGCTTTTCTGCGGGGCATTAACGTAGGGGGACACAAGCTGATTAAAATGGAAGAGTTGAGCCGGATTTTTACCTCTTTAGGCTGCAAGAATGTTAAGACCTACATCCAGAGCGGCAATGTAATCTTTGAGACTTCGGCAAGCGATTCTAAGGCTCTGACCAAAAAAATTGAAAAAGAACTCCTTGACATTTTTGGCTATGAGGCCACCGTTTTTTTGAGGACTATGGCTGAAGTCGAAGATATGCTAGACCAGAACCCCTTCAAAAAGTTTAAATCTTCTGCTAAGGTGAAAATGTACGTCACCTTCCTCTCCCGGATACCGGACAAAAAGCCCAAACTTCCGTTGGTATCTGCCAAGGACGGCCTTGAGATCTTTTCTATTAAGAACTGCGAGGCCTTCCTTTTGAGCCAGATGGTAAAAGGGAGATTTGGCTTTCCCAATAATTTTATCGAAAAAGAAGTGGGGGTGCCAGCAACTACCCGAAACTGGAACACCGTAAATAAGATAATAGACCTCTGACGGTATCCTTCTTAAGAAAACCGTTTAGTTTATGGATTAATGCTCCAAAGCCTGGAGATTATCGCAAGAACTGTATTTTAAAATGCCAAAAGTGCAACTGGCCGGTTGGTTCAAACTGTCCGGCAGCTTCTTTGCTTGCTTCGAGTTACTTAAACATATAGAATTCGCATTTTTTTCTTGACAACCTTTGCCGGCAGCCACATATTTAACCAGATGGTTAAGTATCCGCCTGACACGCTAGATGCCACCTTTTCGGCCCTGTCCGACCCCACCCGCCGGGCGATTTTGCGGCGGCTGGCCAAGGGGGAGAGTACAGTCACCCAACTGGCGGAGCCCTTTGACGTTTCCCTCCCCGCCATCTCCAAACATCTGCGGGTGCTGGAGGGAGCCGGGCTTTTGGTGCAGGAAAGGCAGGGCCGAATTCGCCGCTGTCAACTGTCGGTCAAGCCCCTGCATGATGCAGCCCGGTGGATTGACCGCTATCGCCGTTTCTGGCAAGAGAGTTTCGATCGCCTGGACGACTATCTACTCGAACTTAAAAAACAGGAGAGAAAACATGGCCACAAAAAATAAACCCGGTGTGGAAACTGCCAAAGGGGAACTGGTCATCACCCGTATTTTTGACGCGCCGCGTGAGCGTGTGTGGAAAGCGTGGACTGAACCGAGGGAGGTCATGCGCTGGTGGGGACCTAAGATTTTCACCTCGCCGTCATGCAAGATTGATTTTCGCGTTGGCGGTAAATATCTCTTCTGCATGCGGTCAGACAGCGGGCCGGAGGTCTGGCAAAAAGGCCTCTGGAGTACCGGCGTGTACAAAGAGATTATCCCAATGGAGAAAATCGTCTGCACGGATTGCTTTGCCGATGAGCAGGGGAACGTCGTGCCGGCCTCGCATTACGGTTTTGAGGAGGATTTCCCGCTCCAGATGCTGGTGACCATAACATTTGAGAAGCTGGAAGGCAACAGAACCAGAATGACCCTGCGGCACGCCGGACTCCCGGCCGGTGAGCACACCAAGGGTGCCAATCAGGGCTGGAACGAGAGCTTCGACAAGCTGGCTGCAAGTCTAACTGAATCGAATAGCCAACCCCTGGTCATTGAACGTATTTTGAACGCTCCGGCCGCAAGCGTTTGGAAAGCCCTTACCGACAGGGATCAAATGAAACAATGGTATTTTGATCTTGCGGAATTCAAACCCCAGGCGGGATTTAAATTTCAGTTTTACGGAGGCACGGAAGAAAAGCAATACCTGCATCTCTGTAAAATAACAGAAGTCATTCCCGGAAAAAAACTTGCGTATAGCTGGCGATATGACGGCCACGAAGGGAACTCCTTAGTCGCCTTCGAGTTATTTGTTGAAGGAGATAAAACGAGACTCAAACTGACGCACGAAGGTTTGGAAACGTTTCCCAAAAGCAATCCCGATCTGGCAAAAGAGAATTTTGTCCAAGGTTGGACTTCTATTATCGGCACGTCCCTGAAAGAATATGTCGAAAATAAAAAGTGAAAAAATAATTGAAGGGAAACTATACGCAAAAGATCACCCCATTTTTTATGGTTCGATAACCAAGCCGAAGAGGCGGCAAAATTTTATGTCTCTGTCTTTTCCGCCAAAGGGGGAAAGAATTCGAAGGTTGGAAGCATTACCCGCTATGACGAAGCAGGGGCCAAGGCCTCCGGAAGACCGCAGGGAGCGGTAATGACCGTTGCCTTCCAACTGGACGGGCAGGAATTCGTGGCGTTGAACGGGGGTCCGCATTTCAAGTTCACGGAGGCCATATCGTTCGTCATAAACTGCAAGACCCAGGAAGAAGTGGGCTATTACTGGGCAAAGCTCTCCGAAGGGGGAGATGAAAAAGCGTAACAATGCGGCTGGCTGAAAGACAAATATGGTCTGTCCTGGCAGATCGTTCCCACTGCTTTGGTCGAGATGTTGCAAGATAAAGACCCGAAGAAATCTGAAAGAGTCATGACAGCATTGCTCAAAATGAAAAAACTTGACATAGTAACCTTGAAGCAGGCCTATGACCAAAGACAATAAAAACGCGGCAAGTGCTCCTTCAAAAGATGTGGAGAAATACCTCGCCGCGCTGCCAAAAGAGACGCGCTCCGCACTCGAACAGCTCCGCAAGGCCATCCGGGCCGCCGCGCCAAAGGCGGAGGAAATTATCAGTTACCAAATCCCGACTTACAAGTATCACGGTCCCTTGGTTCACTTTGTTGCCCGCAAGGACTATTGCAGTTTTATTGTCATAAGCAAACCGGTGCTGGAAACTTTCAAAAGCCAACTCAAACCCTATGATATTTCCGGGACAACCATCCACTTCTCGGCCGAAAGACCGCTCCCCGCCGCGCTCGTAACAAAACTCGTCAAAGCGCGCATCGCCGATAACGAGGCCGCACAAGAATCAAAGGAGAAGAACTATGGTCGCCAAAAAAGATGAGGCGGCGGAAACGACTGACCGCGAAATCGTATTCACGCGCCTCTTCGATTTTCCGCGAGAGCTCGTGTTTAAAGCCTGGACCGACCCGGACCACCTGGTGCATTGGTGGGGACCAAAGGGATTTACGAACACATTTCACGAATTCGACTTGAGGTCGGGCGGCATTTGGCGGTTCGTCATGCATGGCCCCAATGGCACCTACTTTCACAATAAGAGCGTCTTTGTCGAGATCGTAAACCCCGAGCGAATCGTCTTCGAGCACCTGGAGCCGATGCACAAATTTCAGGTGACGGCCATCTTCGAAGACCTTGGTGTTAAGACCAAGGTCACTTTTCGTATGCTGTTCGAGACCGTTGCTGAATGTAACAGAGTCAAAGTCTACGCTGCCGACGCTAACGAAGAGAACTTTGACCGCTTGGAGGCGGAACTTGCAAGAATGGTCTGACCCTCGACTTTGAATCACGGCAAAAGGAGAAAAAAATATGACCAAAAGGAATAACGACCGGGAGATCGTCGCCACTCGTGTCTTCGACGCCCCGCGGGAACTCGTCTTCGAGGCCTGGACCGACCCCGAACGTATAGGGAAATGGTGGGGGCCGAACGACTTTACGACCACCACGGACGTTATGGACGTTAAACCGGGCGGCATTTGGCTCTTCATTATGCATGGCCCCGACGGCCGTGACTACAAGAACAAGATTGTGTATATCGAGGTCGTAAAACCGGAGCGCCTGGTCTACAAGCATTCCGGGGACGAGGATACCGAGCCAGTGAATTTTCACGTGACGGTCACCTTCGCCGAGCGGGGCGGCAAATCCGAGCTTACCATGCGGATGGTCTTCGAATGGGCCGCCGAACTCGACCGGGTGGAAAAGGAGTATGGGGCCATAGAGGGGCTGAACCAGACCCTTGCTCGCCTTGGAGATTATTTGACGCTTCAGAGGGGAGGTAATCGATGAACCAAGACCGTATCCTGCAGGCCGCGTATTTATTACTTCGCGTCGTGGCGGGCCTGTTGTTCTACCAGGCCGGGGGGATGAAGCTCTTCGGCTGGTTCGGCGGGATGCCCGGAGGCGGCACGGCGCCGCTCCTTTCACAAGTGGGTATCGGCGGTGTGCTGGAGTTCTTTGGCGGCATTCTGATTATACTCGGCCTTTTCACCCGGCCGGCAGCGTTCATCCTCTCCGGCGAAATGGCGGTGGCCTACTTCCAGTTTCACCAGCCCAACGGCTTTTGGCCGATTCAAAACCAGGGTGTGCCCGCGGTATTGTTCTGCTTCATCTTCCTTTATATGTCTGCCCGGGGAGCCGGTGACTGGAGCCTTGATTCACTAATCCGACGCAGACGCGTACTCGCCCCCAACGTGGCATGAAAGAACCAGACATGAGAAAAGTAATTTTATCCATGATGGTGTCCCTGGATGGCTTCTTTGAAGGACCAAACCAAGAATTGGACTGGCATGTGTGGGATGATGAAATGGAAAAATACGCCCACCACACGCTAGATGCGGTGGATTCTATTTTATTAGGACGAGTCGCCTATAGACTCTTTGCGGATTACTGGCCAACCGCGAAGGATTCCATCGCCCCCCAGATAAACAACCTGCCCAAAATTGTTTTTTCGAAGACATTGGAAAAAGTTGAATGGAAAAATTCAAAGCTGGTTAAAGAAAATATCGTAGAAGAAATTTCGAAAGTGAAACAACAGCCGGGGCTCGATTTGATACTGTACGGCGGCGCCGGCATTGCCTCAACTTTTATCAAACTCGGCTTGATTGACGAATACCGGATTATAGTCAATCCGGTTGTTTTGGGGAGCGGAAAACCATTATTCAAAGACATCAAAGAGAAGCTTAATTTGAAACTTTTTAAAACCAAGACGTTTAAATGCGGGAACGTTGCATTATACTACCAACCCGGCAAAGAAGAACCCCAATGACACCAAAATGGAGGATTGCTATGAGCTACGTGGATGGATTTGTTTTGCCCGTCCCCAAGAAAAACCTGGCGGCTTACCGCAAACTGGCCCGTGAAGCAGGAAAAATCTGGCGGAAGTACGGTGCCATCGACTACAAGGAATGCATCGGCGACGACCTTAAAAACCACTGGGGAGGAATCCCGTTCAATAAACTGGCCCGGACCAGGCCCGGCGAGACGGTGGCGTTCTCGTATATTGTTTACAAATCCCGCGCCCACCGGGACCAAGTCAACGCCAGTGCGGCCAAGGACCCGTTTATGAACGACCCAAAATATAAGGACAAGCCGATGCCCTTCGATATGAAGCGCCAGGCCTACGGCGGCTTCAAGGTCATTGTCGACGCCTAAACATAGGCTTTTAATTGCGGAAACGTTTTACTTTACTAGCAACCAATAGAGAAAGGCGGTGATTAGTATGATTATAGTCCACGACATTTTCGTATGCAAACCCGGCCAGGCCTCTAAACTGGCAAGAATGTTTAAAGAAGCGATGGCGGGTAATAATGAGTTGGTCAACATCATGACCGATATGACCGGTCAGTACAACAAAGTTGTCATGGTATCCAAATATGAAAGCCTGACGGCTTACGAAAAAAGCTGGGAGAAATACAAACAGGAGTCCAAGGAAATGAAGGAAGCCATGGCAAAAATGGCCGGTTACCAGGATATGTACCTGACCGGCAGCCGCGAGATATACCAGATTATGTAGTCAACCAGAAGCGCTGTTAAAAACAACCCTATCAAAAAGGAGAGTTTGCCGTGAAAAAAATGGATTACGTCGACCTGTTCGCTTTACCACTACCCAAGAAAAACCTGGCTAAGTATCGCCGCACCGCGCAGATATTTGCCCGGGTCATTAAGGAATTTGGAGCCGTGGAGTACCGCGAATTCGTCGGGGATGACCTGCACCCCAAAGGGATGACTCCTTTCACCAAAAATATCAAACTGAAAAAAGGCGAAGTGCTGGTCTGCGCCTATATCGTCTATCCTTCCCGCGCTGGCCGCGACCGGGGCAATAAGAAGATGATGGCCGACCCGCGGATGAAGAAGATGATGGAGGAAATGAGCAAAAAGCCGCTTTTCGATGTGAAGCGCATGCTCTACGGCGGGTTTAAGACGATTGTGAGGATGTAGTAGTCAAACGAACAGTCTGAGTTAGATCAAAGGTAAGCTTGTAGACCCGGCTTGTCTCAAGCTGGGTGAATGATTATAACTGGGAACTCACGTTGAGGACAATGTAAGTTTACAAGTTGGAAACAAAGCCAGAAAGTGGTATAATCCGAAAACCATATAACTAGTGTTATGTGTCTCATTTCTGGCGAACAACGATGCTCGTATAATGTCATAGATCAAGGAGATTCAATTATGCGATCGTTTCTTTCATCTATTGCGATTCTGTCCATCACATCTGTTTCTCTAGCGCAAAGTACGAAATGGCTTTCTTCGCCAGATGCAAGACACGATGGGATACCCACGGCGACAGTCGAGTCTGCGAACCTTTCTGTGGCTCGTCTCCAAGCCATGGAAGATGCAATCCGTTCAGAGCAGTTCAAGAAAATCACCAGTATCCTAATTGCCAGACATGGAAAATTGGTTTATGAATCATACTTCGATGGCTCTGATGCTACCGCTCTCAGAAATACCCGTTCCGCCACCAAAACAATTACAAGCATGTTGGTAGGCATAGCTATTGACAAGGGGATGTTGGCGGGTGTGGATTCTCCGGTGATGCGATTCTTTTCGGACATGCAGCCAGTCCAAAATCCTGATCCGCGTAAAGATAGAATTACTGTTGAAGATTTCCTCACTATGAGTTCACTTCTCGAATGCGATGACAATAATCAGTTTTCTCGCGGGAACGAGGAGCGAATGTATCTGATTGAGGATTATGTAAAGTTCACGTTGGATTTGCCTCTCAGAGGATTCCCGGCCTGGGTGACGAAGCCAAACGATTCACCTTATGGGCGCAGTTTTAGCTATTGCACGGCGGGTGTTGTAACTCTTGGCGCAGTGCTGGAGCGGACAACAAAGATGTCTGTGCCGGAGTTCGCTACAAAGTATTTGTTTGCTCCACTTGGAATCCAGAAGGCGGTTTGGCAAATTACGCCGACAGAATTAGCTATGACGGGTGGTGGCCTAGGCTTGCAGAGTAGGGATTATCTAAAGTTAGGACAGTTGTATGCTAACAACGGCATTTGGAATGGCACCCGCGTTGTATCAGAACAGTGGGTGAAAATGTCCATTCAGCCTCATGCTCAAGTTGATGATGATACCGAGTATGGCTATTTGTGGTGGCTGAAGTCGTTTAAGTCTGGCAAAAAGAAGTTCACCGCATCTCTAATGCAGGGCAATGGTGGAAACAAGGTTGTAATATTTCCAGAATTAGATATGGTTGTTGTAATCACAACCACAAATTACAATATTCAGGGAGCGCATGAACTAACAGACAGTTTGCTATCAGACTACATCCTTACATCAATCGAGCAGTAGCCCGTAGACCCGGCTTGTCTCAAGCTGGGTGAATGATTATTTTGGGGAATCCCACGTTGAGGACATCCTGGGTCTACAAGTTCGAAGCGCTCCTTACCGGATGAAAAAATGATTTCAATTACTCCCGTCAGTCTCGAAGGATATGGCATCCGGCTGGATCCTTTAAAGCCCAACCATAGAGATGCTTTGGCTGCCGCCGCCGCCGACGGCAAACTCTGGAAGCTCTGGTTTACCGCAGTCCCGGAACCGGAGAAAACCGAAAAATACATCGCCGACGCGCTCGCCGGCCAGAAAGACGGCCATATGCTGCCGTGGGTTGTTCTGGATCTTTCGAGCGGCCAAATCGTTGGTAGCACCCGTTATCATGATATTCTTCCTGCCATCGACCGGGTGGAAATTGGCTACACTTGGTACGCCAAAAGCTGGCAGAAAACTCACGTCAACACTGCCTGTAAGCTGCTCTTGCTTTTCCACGCTTTCGACACGCTCGGCTGCAAGGTGGTCGGCTTTCGCACCGATAATTTTAATTTCGCCTCTCAAAAAGCCATTACGGCCTTGGGGGCTAAGAGAGACGGCGTCATCCGTCACCATGGGCTGCGCAAGGACGGCACCGTGAGGGATTCGGTATTATACAGTATTCTCTCAGCCGAATGGCTGGATGTGAAGCGCCATCTCGAACTCCGTCTGGCCAGGCATGCGAAATAACTGGGCAGCCTGGTGGACTCACTATGGCGGTTCTAATCCTCTCCCAAACCTCTGCCGTACTCGTCTTCGGCTTGATCTCTTTCTATCTTCCAGCACGGGTGCTCTCATCGGTGGTGTGGCCGGGCACGCCGTGATCCACCCCCTAAGAACAATTGGTCTACCGGCTATATCAATTTTCTCTTCTTTCCCCCCTCTTCCAGCTCCTCCCTGAACTTCGGATGCGCTATATTGATCAGCGCTTTAGCCCTCTCCCTCAAAGTGTTCCCGTGCAAATCCGCAATCCCGAATTCACTCACCACATAGTGCACGTCCGCTCGGGAAGTCACCACCCCCGCCCCTTCATCCAGATAAGTGCTGATCCGGGAAATCTCCCCGTCTTTGGCCGTAGAAAGTAAGGCAATCACCGCCTTCCCCTCTTTAGCCCGGGAGGCGCCCCGGATAAAGTCCACCTGCCCGCCGAATCCGGAATAGACCATGTCCCCGATAGAATCCGAACAGACCTGCCCGGTCAAATCCACCTGAATGGCCGAATTCACCGCCACCATTTTATAGTTCTGGCAGATGATAAAGGGGTCATTCACGTAATCCGAAGGGTGAAACTCCACAATCGGATTATTATGCATGAAATCAAACAATGGTCTGGTCCCCAGCACAAAGGAAGCAATAATCTTCCCTGGATGCAGGGTTTTTTTCTCATTAGTCACAATCCCCTGCTCCACCAATTCCACCATCCCGTCCGAGAACATCTCGGTGTGGACCCCTAAATGTTTTCGGTCTCTTACGTAGTGCAAAACCGCATCCGGTATCCCTCCGATTCCTAACTGTAAGGTAGATCCATCCTCGATCAAAGAAGCCACATTTTTTCCAATCTCCTCAAATGCCGGAGACATTCGCACCCTGGGGAGCTCCAAAAGGGGATCGTGCGACTCCACAAAGTAGCTGATCTTGCGGACGTGAATGAAATTGTCCCCCAGCACTCTGGGCATGTTGGGATTGACCTGGGCGATCACCACTTTGGCATTTTCAGCCGCCGATTTAGTGCATTCCACCCCGATGCCGTAACTGCAGAAGCCATGTTCATCCGGAGGAGAAACCTGAATCAGGGCCACGTCCACCGGCACTCTTTTGGAAGTGAACAGGCGGGGAATCTCAGACAGAAATACCGGAAGGTAGTCTGCCCTTCCGGCATTGATGGCATCTCTTACGTTCTTGCCGGTGAAAAAGGCGATGTGCTTGAAATGTCCGGCCATCTCCGGCTTGACATAGTCGGCTTTACTCATGGCCATCAGGTGCATGATTTTTACGTCCGTGAGCTCCTGCCAGCGGGCTGTTAAAGCGTCCAAGAGCCTCTGGGGCGCGGCACAGCCGGGATGGACGTAGACAAAGTCTCCGGATTTGACCGACTTGAGCGCCTCCTCGGCCGAGACCAATTTCTGGTGAAACAGTTTCTGATAGACCGGGCTGATCTGCGTGCCGATTTCAGTCTTTTTCTTTTCCGGAGGGGAAGTCACCACTTCATCGGGCATATTCTAAATTCCACTCACTTTCCATATTCAAATAGGGTAAGCCCAATGGCTCGGCAATCTTTTGCTTCAGGCAGAAACCGTTGTAAGTGTAAAAACCGGAGGACAAGACTTTACTGGTGCGCAATACCCCTTCCGGCCCGGCCTGGATTAACTCTTCCAGGTAAGGCAAGAGGATATTGGAGAGGGCAATAGTCGAAGTCCTAGGGACTAAAGCCGGTATGTTGGGGACGCAGAAATGGATTATTCCCTCCTTGACGTAGGTCGGGTCCATAATCGTGGTGGGACGGGAAGTGGTGGAACAGCCTCCCTGGTCGATGGAGATGTCGATGAAGACCGAGCGGGGCTTCATTTTCTTAATCAAATCGTCGTTGATGATGTGGGGGGTAGCTTCCATCTGAATCAAGACCGCGCCGATTAAGACGTCGGCAATGGGGACGAAGCGGTTGAGATTATAGGGAGTGGCCACGGCCGTGACCAGTCTGACCGGAGTTTTTTCCTCCAGCCTTCTTAAGCGGCTGACGTCTTTGTCCAAAACCATCACCTGCGCCCCCATGGAAGCCGCTTTCAGGGCCGCGTTTGTGCCCACCACTCCTGCGCCTAATATGACCACCACGGCTGAAGGGACACCCGGAATTCCTCCCAAGATGATTCCCCTCCCCCCTTGTCTGACCTGCAGATAATGGGAAGCAATCGGTATACAGAGTTTTCCCGCAATCTCACTCATGGTGGTCAGGATAGGATGATTCCCTTTGTCCTCTATGGCTTCAAAGCCGATGGCGGTAATTCTTCGGTCGATTAACAGGTCTAAGTTTTTCTTGGTGGCCAGGGAGAGTTGCAGAAAGGAGAATATTATCTGTCCTTCCTCTAACATCTGGTACTCAGCCCAGGAAGGTGGATAGACTTTCAGCACCAATTCCGAGCGGGAGATAACTTCCTCGGCGGAGTAGACAATCGTCGCTCCCATTTCCCGGTAAGCCTGGTCATCGAAGCCTGAGGCTAAGCCGGCCTCAGACTGAATCACCACCCGGTTCCCCTGCTTGACCAATTCCCCCACTGCGAAGGGTATTAAAGGAACTCTGGTTTCGCCGATGTAAGTCTCTTTTAAGATGCCTATGTCCATCTACACCAACTCCTTCTGTATCTTCAACACCTGCTGACTCTTCTCCCGGTCTCTGATTTGGGCGTCCATCACCGCCATGGCGGTAATGTTGATAATGTCGTTTTCATCCGAAGCTTGATGAAGAACGTGAACCGGTTTAGCCAACCCGGTCAGAATCGGCCCGATGCTTTCTGCTCCCCCCAGCCTCTGCATGAGCTTATAGGCGATGTTGCCGGATTGCAGATCCGGGAAGATTAAAACGTTGGCGTCACCCTTAATCTGGCTAAAAGGGAAAAGCTCCTCGGCAATTTCAGGATCTACCGCAGTTTCAACCTGCATTTCCCCGTCAATAATCAGATTGGGGGCTCTTTGTCTTACGATCTGGGTCGCCTTTTTGACCATATCCACCAAGGGGTGTTTGACCGAGCCGAAATTGGAGAAAGAGAGCATGGCTACTTTGGGCTCCAGATTGAATTTTCTGGCCACTTCCGCGGTCAGGATGGCAATTTCAGCCAAGTCTTCGGCCTGGGGTTGAATGTTGACGGTGGCGTCGGCAAAGAAATAGCATTTCTTCTTGGCAATGATGCAGTATACCCCGCACACCCGGCTCAAGCCCGGCCTTAGTCCGATGATTTGCAGGGCCGGGCGGATGACGTCCGGATAGTGCTGGCTGACCCCGGAGACCAGGCCGTCTGCGTCTCCCAGCTGGACCATCAGAGTGCCGAAGTAGTTGTTGTCCCTGGCCGATTGCTGGGCGTCTCTTTTGGTCAAACCCTTCCTCTGCCGGAGGCGGTAAAGCTCCCGGGCATATTCTTGGAGGCGGGGGAATTCTTTGGGCCGGATGATTTCTATGCCATTTAATTCAATGTCCAGCTCCTCTGCTTTCTGCCGAATCTCTTCGGTTCTGCCTAATAAAATCGGATGGGCTATCTGTTCCTCAGCAATGTGCCTGGCGGCCCTCAAAATTCTGGGAAGAGTTCCTTCCGGAAATACAATCCTCTTGGGCGACTGTCTGGCTTTGTTGATTACGGTTCTGGCAACCTCTCTGGACTTTCCTAAACGGGCTTCCAGTCTCTCCTTGTACTCCTCAATGTCAATCTTTAGACGGGCCACCCCTGAATCCATGGCCGCCTTGGCTACGGCCGGAGCCACCCACAACAGAACCCTAGGGTCAAAGGGCTTGGGAATCAGATAGTCCGGGCCGAAGTGGAAGCTTTCCACTCCATAGACCTTAGCCACTGCATCGGGCACATCCTCTTTGGCTAAATCTGCCAAAGCGTGGACCGCAGCTAGTTTCATTTCATAGTTAAACACCCTGGCGCGGACATCCAGGGCCCCCCGGAATAGAAATGGAAAACCTAAAACGTTGTTGACCTGATTGGGATAATCCGAGCGGCCGGTGGCAATGATGGCGTCCGGCCTGGCCGCCTTGGCATCCGGGTAGCTGATTTCCGGGTCCGGGTTGGCGCAGGCAAAGATTATCGGATTTTTGGCCATCCCCTTGATCATCTCCGGAGTCACCAGATTGGGCCCGGACAGGCCCAAAAGCATATCTGCACCTTTCAAGGCATCAGTGGCGGTACGGGCCTTGGTGTCGTTCTCGAATTCTACCTTGTAGGGATTCATGTCTTCCCGGCGCCCTTTGTAGATTACCCCTTTGCGGTCGCACATCACAATCTGTTGGTGTCCGACTCCCAGTTTTGTGAATAGTCGGGCACAGGCTATGCCGGAGGCGCCTGCTCCAATGATGACAATCTTGATATCTTTAAGGTTTTTTTCGGTCACCTCCACGGCATTCAATAAAGCCGCTCCGGTGATGATGGCGGTCCCATGCTGGTCATCGTGGAAAACAGGAATCGAAACCAGGGACTGCAGCTTTTCCTCGATGTAGAAACATTCTGGAGCCTTGATGTCCTCCAGATTGATTCCGCCGAAGGTCGGCTCCAGCCTGGCGCAGATGTTGACAATCTCATCCGGGTCAGTGGAGTCAATCTCGATGTCGAACACATCCACGTCCGCAAACCTTTTGAACAATACCCCCTTCCCCTCCATGACCGGCTTGCCGGCCAAGGCTCCAATATTGCCCAAGCCTAAGACTGCAGTCCCATTCGAGACTACCGCCACTAAATTTCCCCTGGCAGTGTAGTCATAGGCCGCGTCAGGGTTTTTCTCGATCACCAGACAGGGCTCGGCTACTCCCGGAGTGTAGGCTAAGGACAAATCTCTCTGGGTAAGGCAGGGCTTGGTGGGGACAACCTCGATCTTGCCCGGCCGGTCTTTTTTGTGGTACTCTAAGGCTTCTTTTTGGTAGGCCATACTGACCCCTTGTCTCCTTTATGTTCTGCAGAAGAATCTAAGGGGAGAACGGGCTGGCGTCTACTGTTTTTTGATTAAATCTCTTTCTCTTGGGAGTATTTCTCCTTAAGCAACAGCTCATGCCAGGCTTTGTCCACATTCTCCTGAATTACGGCTATCTCCTCTGGCTTTAAGTGCTTGAATCTCCCCTGATCCAAAAGATATTCCCCTACTGGAATTCCCTTAGGGCGATAATTGATATGGTATTTCTCTCCCTTTTCTACTTCATACAGCGGGAAAACCTTGCTCTCCACCGCCAGACGGCCCAGTTTAATGGACAAATCGGAGCCGAATTTCCAGCCGGTGGGACAGGGGGAGAAAAGGTGAATGAATCGGAATCCGGAGATCTTTTTGGCTTTGCGGAATTTGTTTGTCAAGTCCTGAGGATAGGCCGGACAGACTGTAGCAGCATAGGGAATCCGGTGGGCGGCTAAAATCTCGACAATATTCTTTTTGGGGAGATCCTTGGTTTGGCCCAAGGGAGTGGTGGTAGTCCAAGCGCCAAAAGGTGTGGCGGATGACCGCTGAATGCCGGTATTCATGTAAGCCTCATTGTCGTAACACACATAGATAAAATCCTCATTCCTCTCCGCTGCCGCGGAAAGTGCCTGAAAGCCGATATCAAAAGTTCCTCCATCCCCGGCCCAGCCCAGGACTGTTATGTCTGTTTTACCTTCCGCAAGTAGGGCAGCTTTTACTCCCGAAGCTGCCGCCGCCGTGGTTTCAAAGGCGGTGTGCATCAGGGGAATCTTGGAGGCGGTGTGGGGGAAGATGCCGTCTATGACCGTGGAACAGCAGGCTGGAATCACTAGAATGGTTTTAGGACCCAGAGCCAGAAGTGCCAATTTATGCCCGATTCTCTCCGCGCAGCCGGCGCAAGCCAGATGCCCGGGATGAAAGGGGGCTTCCTGAAAGGCGGCTTCTTCTATGTTCATATCTTTCCTCCCAACCAGTTAATCTGATCGGCGGCATACATATCCTTAAGGGACTGCTTGACCACCAGTTCGATTTGCTCAGGGGTGATATCCCTTCCTCCTAAGCCTACGATGGCGGAGAAGATTTGATTTCTTCGTCCGGCCGAGTAGAAAATGTTCTTCAATTCCTGCTGGATTATCCCCCCCATTCCGGCGGAGAGATTTCGGTCCAGTACCACGACCCGGGGACCTTCCCCAATGGCCTCCAGTAAGTCCTCGGCCGGGAAGGGCCTGAACATTTTCAGTTTGACCAGTCCTACTTTCAATCCCTGCTGTCTTAATTTCTTGACCGTCCAGCGGCAGGTGCCGACTGTGGTAGCCATAGTCACAATGATAATTTCAGCATCTTTGGTCTGAATTGCTTCCACCGGCAGCCAGCTTCTCCCCATTATTTGAGAGAATTCAGAATTAGTCTGCTTGATTAACTCCTTCGCGCTCTCCATTTCTTTCTGAGCCTTGTATCTCAGTTCATAGTAGTGTTCCGGTGAGGTTAAGGCCCCAAAAGAATGGGGGTCATCGATGTCCAGCTTGTAGAGTGGTTTTCTAGGGGGTAAAAAAGCGTCTACCAAAGCCTGCTCCGGAATGTCCACTGGCTCTACCGTGTGAGACAGATAAAATCCGTCCAAGTTCACCATGCAGGGGAGATTCACCTGCTCGGATAGTTTATAAGCCTGAAGTACCGTATCGAGTGCCTCTTGTGAAGATTCGCAGTAAAATTGCATCCAGCCTGTGTCTCTTTGGGAGAGTGAATCCAGATGGTCGCACCAGATGGTCCAGGGGGACCCCATGGAGCGGTTGACGTTGACCATTACAATGGGGAGACGAGCACCGGCCGCCCAGTGCAAAAGTTCGTGCATCAAAGCCAGGCCCTGAGAGGAAGTGGCGGTGAAGGTTCTGGCACCGGCCATGGAAGCTCCGATTAAAGCCGCCATGACTGAGTGCTCAGATTCTACTCGTATCAAACGGGCTTTTAATTGACCTTTGGCCACAAACTCAGCCATCAACTCCGAAACTGAAGTCTGGGGAGTAATGGGATAGACTGCTACCACTCCCGGCTTGGCTAGGCGAGCAGCATGAGCGACGGCATGGTTTCCGGTTATGACTTTTTTCATGATTCCTCCCCCAGCTTGAGCGCTAACTCGATTGCATCTCTGGGGCACTCCTGCACGCAGATACCGCATCCCTTGCAGTACTCGGTGTAAACTCGGTACTGGTGATTGTCCTTAAAGACCGCCAAATCCGGGCAAAAGGTGTAGCAGTTGTCGCAGGAATTGCAGGTGCCGCAGGAAAAGCAGCGGGCCACTTCTCTTAGTATTCCTTCCTGATCTAAACCCGCGTTCACTTCCTTAAAGCTGGACTTTCGGGAATGCACTTCGGTTAATACATCTTCTTCTCTAGGAGCCTTCATAAAGTAAGCCAGATTCAAATCCGCCTCTCTGGTGACCAGGATGTTTTCTTCCCCAGACTTTAAGCCCATTTTGCTCAAGTAAGCATCCATGGCCAGTGCCGCTCTTCTGCCTGACCCCAGAGCAAAGGCCACCGTCTTGGCCGAAAGAGCCAAATCCCCTCCGGCATAAAATCTTTCGGCTGAGGTTTTGCCCCACCGGTCAGCTTGAACCTGCGATTGGTCCTTCTCCAATTCAGCCGGGAGTGATTCCAGTTCAGAATCCTGTCCTTTGGCCACTAAGACCAGATTGGCGGTGAGAGAAAAATCGGAGCCCTCCATTACCGGATATCTGACCTTTCCGGTTTTGTTAACCTCTCTTTTCAGCCTGACGCAGTTCACCCGCGCGGTATTCGAATCAATCCATTCAAAACTGCCGATATCCACCAGTTCCAGAATCTGAATCCCTTCTTCTAAAGCCATTTGAATCTCTTCCTGGGTGGCAATCATCTCCTGTTGGCCGGAGCGGGAGAGAATCGAGACTTCCGCCCCACAGCGCAGAGCCGTCCTGGCCGCGTCTATAGCGGTGTTCCCTCTCCCCATAACCAAAACCTTCTGACCGGTCAAGTCAAATTTTTTCCCCAGGTTGGTCTCGATTAATAATTCCAGGGCTGGTTTGACCTGCTCTAGATTTTCTCCGGTAACATTCATCTTTCGTGAGCGATATGCTCCGGTGGCAATAAAAACCGCGCCAAACTTTTTCAGTTCCTCCCAGGAAACGTCTTTTCCGACCTGACAGTTTAGTTTGACCTCAATCCCCAGGTCGAAAACCGATTTCAGCTCTTTATCTAACACTTTCTCCGGCAGTCTGTATTCCGGAATCCCGAATCTGAGCATCCCTCCTGGTTTGCTTTCCTTTTCGTAGATGGTGATCGGATACCCTTTTTGAATCAGATGATAGGCGCAGGAGATTCCGGCCGGACCGGAGCCGACCACCGCAATCTTCCCCTTGCTGAGGTCAACTTTATGTTTTTTGACCGGGACATTATCCAGCCCCCAGTCGCCGATGAATCTCTCCAGGGCGTGAATGGCCAGAGGTTGGTCCAAGACTTTTCGATTGCAGCCGTCTTCGCAGGGGTGGTAGCAGACCCGGCCGGTGATTGCCGGCATACAGTTGGTCTCTTTGACAATCTTGTAGGCTTTGAGGTACTTCTTCTGCTTGATTAGATCCAAATAGACCGGGATATCGACCCCCACCGGGCAGTCTCTCTGGCAGGGAGCCCTTTTATTTTGGTGGACCGGGACAACGGTCGACCAGCCGCCGGTCTTATTCCATTCCGAGCCCGATTCAGAGATGGCTACTTCCGGCATCTCTATTTCGTTCTGGTATATTCTTCGCTTCATCTTAGCCTGACAGTTTCGAAGGCTTCTTTACAGGCCTTCTGATTTTCGCCCTGCTTCTGGGAGACAAATTCGGCGATCGAGTCTAGAACTGACTGCAGCGAGACCAAACCGGTCGCCTTGGCAAAGGCCCCTAGAATCACGGTATTTACCACGGTAGAGCCCCGGGCCGCCAGGTTATGCTTATTTGATATTGCGTCCGCATCCAAGAATGCCACTCTGAAGTTGTTTAAAAAGCCATTAGCCGGCGGCTCTCCGTTTAGGTTGGCAATAATCCATCCCTGAAGTTTTAGGGGTGAGAAGAATTCTTTGTTCTGCAACAAGGTTCCATCCAAAACAATCATATGGTCGGGCTCATAGATTTGACAGCGCAGGTCAATCGGCTGCTCGTCAAACCGCAGGAAAGCAGTCACCGGTGCTCCCCTTCTTTCTGCTCCGAAGTTGGGGAAGGCCTGCACGAATTTTTCTTCCTTGAACAGGGCTGAGGCTAAAATCTCCGAGGCTATAACCGTCCCCTGGCCCCCCCTTCCATAAATGGTAATCTCCTGCAAGGAATCCTCCCGGTTAAAAACAGTTCTCCGGGTTTATAGAAAGGCAACGACCGTGCCAGAGAGAAAATATTCTGATTCTGTTAAGTTTTTGAACTACAGAAGGTTAATATGTGGGTGAATAGGTATATTGTTATTGATTTCACAAAATCGGGACATAATTTCAAAACCGGGCGGGATTGCAGAGACAAACGCTTATTTTTTTCAGTGGGATTAACCCCTTGGGAATCAATTAAAAGCCAAAGGTGATCTGCCAGCAGAAAATTAACTGATTGACAGTCATACATCTAAGGAATATTTTCTGTTGATGCTTCTAGCCCTGGATATCGGCAATACCTCCACCGTTTTAGGTGTCTTCGAAAAGGGTAATCTCAAAGGGTTCTACCGCGTCTCCTCCCGCACCAGCCTGACCGAGGATGAGGCCGGGGCTCTTTTGATGCAACTTTTCGGATATGAGACCCTGAAACAGATAAAAGGGTTCATCATTTGTTCGGTTGTCCCTTCCTTGACCTCTACCTACCAAGAGATGAGCCGGAAGTACCTGCAACAGAAGCCCCTGGTGGTCTCCTCCAATTTGAAATTGGGTATGAGAATTCGCTATAAGGATCCCTCTCAGGTGGGGGCCGACCGTATAGCCAACGCCATTGCGGCCAAAAAACTCTACCGACTCCCTGCCATCATAGTGGACCTGGGAACTGCCACGACCTTTGATGTGATTTCCGCCAGAGGAGAATATCTGGGAGGAGCCATCGCTCCCGGAATAGAGGCCTCCTCGGCAGACTTGTTCAAGCGGGGGGCCCAACTCTTCAAAGTGGGACTGGAGAAACCGCCCCGGGCCATTGGGCGGACTACTCAACAGAGCCTGCAGTCCGGCATCATCTTGGGAGCAGCCGGGCAGATTGATTTTCTGGTCAGAGAGATCCAGAAAGAGGTGGGGAAAAAGTGTACCGTGGTCGCAACCGGAGGCTACGCTTCTTTGGTCTGGAAAGTGAGCAAGACCATCCATAGAATAGATTTATCGTTGACTTTGAAGGGACTTTATTATATTAATGAGAGTCTAAAAGGGAAAAAGACCAGATAGCAAGCCCATATGATCGCAATTCTAAATTAGGAGGACCGAAGCATGTACAAGCTGGTCAAGAAAGCCTTACAGGAGAACGGAGAATTGATGATAATGGTGGCAGACGGCAAGAAATTCGAACTCCACTTGCACAATGTCAAGTTTGATGACGCCAACAAGCTCATCTTTATCGACGGCGCCAAGGAGCTTTACTGGATTGACGGGGACCAGATTCTCTACTATTGGATTCACAAGGCCATAGAATAGACGGCTTCAAAGATGGGGAATCTGGACGCCCAGCGTTGATATAGCAGATTATGCAAATCTACTTTTTAAGACATGCCGACCCCCTGCCCAAGGGGCCCAAGTTCCGGGAAGACAGCCTGCGACCCCTTTCCAGCGAGGGGAAGAAGCAGGCCAAACAGATCGCCCGCTTTCTGCACGGCATCCAGTTCGAGGCGATCTTATGCAGCCCTTATGTGAGATCAGAGCAGACCGCCCAGGTTCTATCGGACCGGCTGGGAACCAAAATCCAGGCCAGCGCCGAGCTTTCTCCGGGGTTCAACCTGATGAAATTGCCCAACCTGGTGAACAAGCACAAGAAGGCCGAAAGAATAGTCTTAATCGGCCATGAACCGGACTTCTCCGAGACGGTGAAGAAAATGATCGGGGGAAAGGTGGAACTGGAGTTGAGCAAGGGGGGACTGGCAGTGGTGGAAATTGATCCGGAAAGAAGTCTCAATAGCGGGAAGCTGATTTTGCTGGTGCAGCCGGAATTTTTGACTTAGGTTATACTTCAAAATCGTAGACGTATTATAGGGTGGTGGTAGACGATGGAACTCAAGATCGATAACGGCGAAAAGGAATTCTTGATTGAGCTTTTGAATGAAGAACATGCCGAATTGAGAGAGGAAATCTACAAGGCTGAAGAGCATTCTTTTAAAGAAGAACTGAAGAGAAGAAAGCTCTTGACCGAGAAGCTATTGGAAAAACTAGGGGCTAAACAGAAGTTTGCGTAACTCAAAGTAACACAAAAGACTACATTGGAGAGGGGCTGATTGTAGTTAGTGAAAAATTTCCCCTTGACAACCCCCTAACCAACCCATATATTAGCACTCCCCAGGCAGGAGTGCTAACAGAATGAAGACCAAATTCGTAATAAAGTATTCATAAACCAAAACCGTAAATGGTTCAATCCATTCAACCCAAGAAGGAGGAAGTTGATATGAAAGTCAGGCCCTTGGCAGACAGGGTCTTAGTCAGACCTCTGGAGGAAGATGAGGTCAAAAAAGGATCCATCATCATCCCTGATACTGCCAAAGAAAAACCAATGCAGGGGGAAGTAATCGAAGTCGGCCCCGGCAAGATCACCGAAGAGGGGAAAAAGATCCCCCTGGACGTCAAAAAGGGCGACCGGGTTTTGTACGGAAAATATTCCGGCACCGAGGTCACCTTAGGCGATGCTGAGCATCTGATTCTAAAGGAAGCAGATGTTCTAGCCATCATTGAAAAGTAAGGAGGTGTGAAAGAATATGCCCAAAATCATTGAATTCAACAGTGCCGCCAGAGAAAAACTAAAAGCCGGAATTGATAAATTGGCCAATGCGGTCAAAGTCACTTTAGGCCCCAAAGGGAGAAACGTCATTTTAGACAAAAAGTGGGGTTCCCCCACCGTGACCAAGGACGGGGTGACCGTGGCTAAAGAAATCGAGCTGGAAGACCCCTTTGAGAACATGGGGGCCCAGTTAGTCAAAGAAGTGGCTTCCAAGACTTCAGACGTGGCCGGTGACGGGACTACAACCGCTACTATACTGGCTCAGGCCATTTACCGGGAGGGTCTGAAGAATGTTACCGCCGGCGCCAACCCCATGGCCTTAAGAAGAGGGATTGATAAAGGAGTAGAGGCCATAGTTGGCGAGATTAAAAAGCTGGCCAAGCCCCTGCCCGGCAAGGCGGAGATTTCCCAGGTGGGGACTGTCTCAGCCAACAACGACCGCTACATCGGCGATCTGATTGCCGATGCCATGGAGAAGGTGGGAAAAGATGGAGTGATTACGGTTGAGGAAGCCAAGACCACCACTACTTCTCTGGAAGTGGTGGAAGGGATGCAGTTTGACCGGGGCTATCTTTCCCCCTATTTCATCACCAACCCGGACACCATGGAGACGCTCATGGAAGAGCCCATGATATTGATTCACGACAAAAAAATCTCTTCCATGAAAGATCTCTTGCCGGTTTTGGAGAAAGTGGCTCAGTCCGGCCGGTCGATGCTGATTATTTCCGAGGAAGTTGAAGGTGAGGCTCTGGCTACTCTGGTGGTTAACAAGCTCAGAGGGACTCTGAAAGTCTGCGCGGTCAAGGCGCCTGGCTTTGGCGACCGGAGAAAAGAGATGCTGGAAGATATCGCGGTTTTGACCGGCGGTAGGGTCATCTCCGAAGAGTTGGGCTTCAAACTGGAGAACACCCAGCTCTCTGATCTGGGAAAAGCCAAGAGAGTAACCATCGACAAGGAAAACACTACCATCGTGGAAGGGGGAGGCAAACAGGCTGACATTAAGGGAAGAATCCAGTCCATCAAAAAGCAGATTGATGAGACCACCTCTGACTATGACAAAGAGAAACTGCAGGAGAGACTGGCTAAATTAGCCGGCGGTGTGGCGGTGATAAACGTCGGAGCTGCTACCGAGACTGAAATGAAAGAGAAAAAAGCCCGGGTAGAGGACGCCTTGCACGCCACCCGAGCCGCAGTGGAAGAGGGAATCGTCCCTGGCGGCGGAGTTACTTTCTTAAGATGCTTGCCCGCTCTGGACAAACTCAAACTGGATGGAGACGAAGCCATCGGCTTAACCATTCTGAAAAAGGCCTTGGAAGAGCCGATCAGAATGATTGCCGAAAACGCCGGAGCGGAAGGCTCGGTGGTAGTCAACCGGATTAAGACCGAAAACGGCGCCTTCGGTTTCAACGCCGACACCGGAGTCTTTGAGGACCTGATCAAAGCCGGAGTCATCGACCCGGCCAAGGTCACCAGAATTGC